>JAEIGA010017905.1_pt1 | contig 10790 bp, 11 predicted proteins | sample 9270691 | NCBI WGS metagenome assembly JAEIGA01 (sample SAMN17057246, study PRJNA624740) | gut metagenome | biome: biome; isolation source: fecal sample | host: Bos grunniens | place: China: Xizang | collected 2019 | reverse complement strand
CTCTTGGTGCTATGATTTCTGAAATGGATTATAAGCGTATGGAGAAGAACAGCGATTCTAAGGATATGGGTTCTTATGCAGGTTCTATGAAGTCTCTTATTAAGGCCTGTAACTCTCTTGCGGGTATGACACAGACTACAATCATCTGTACCAATCATATCTATGATGACCCGGGTGCAATGTATACTTCACTTGTTAAGCCGATGCCTGGTGGTAAGATTGTTCGTTATCTTCCTACTACAATTGTTCAGCTTAGTGCTAATAATGTAAAGGCAGGCGATAAAGATAGAAAGATTGACGAGGAGGCTGCTGCCGGTTCTCACGGTGAGGTTGGTATTGAAGTACGAGGTCTTGGCGTAAAGAACCGTATTTGTAAACCTCTTAACGAAGCTTATATGTATATTAGCTTTGAAAATGGTCTCTCTAAGTATTATGGTTTGATGGATTTGGCATGTGCACTTGGTGCTTTAAAGAACGTTGGTGGCCGAATTCGTGATGCTGAAACTGATGAATTCTATGGATTCTCAAAGGATATTCAATTTGACGCTGAATTCTGGGAAGGATTTATTGATAAGCTTCAACCATATATTGAAAAAGCATGGCATTATAAAACTGAAGCCGAACGACGAGCCGCTATTAAGAAGGACGTTGAAATGGAACAGGAAGTCATGAATGAAGATTAATAAAAAACCCGCGAGAAACTCGCGGGTTTTATTTTAGATATTTTAGAAATAATATTAATCTTTAAAGCTGTAAGATACTTCCTCCTTAGCCATGAGTTTAAATTTGTGCTCAGGGTCATTAGAAACGGGTTCGATGTTAAGTCCAAATTCACTATGAATTTCTTTTTGAACATGTGAGATAACATCAGCGATAATTGCAACACGTTCCTGTTTAGGAGTAGCTTTAATTTTCTTAAAGAGAGCTGACTTTTCAGGATAGTCAATTTCGAAACGAGTGCATGGGTACATGCGCATACCTCCATTATATTTTCCACCTTTATAGTCAACATTAATAAGATCTTCATTACCAGCTTCCAACTCTTTCTTATTAAGATAACTGTTGAGTGTATGAACGATAGAATCTACTACTTCTGTTTCCTTAGGAGATACCTTAAGACTGAATGCCATTGTACGATAACCACTACCGATATCAAAATCACCCATAGTTTCACGAGCCTTATCTCTATTAAATTCGCGGTTAAACTCATCGATCTCAGCATCATCCTTAAGACGGTCAAATACTCTATCTTCAAGCTGCTCACGTTTCTCACGATAATCAGTAATACGGTCTTCAAGAGACTTAACATTTTGTGATTCAGGAGCTGCTTTACGCTTATTCAAAGTATGCTTAAGAGCTGCATATTGCTTACCTGCATCAAATTCAAGCTTCTTAATTTCAGCGTATTCAGGAGTTTCTGTTTCGCCACGAGCTTTACGTTCTGCCATATCAGCCTTCAACTCTGCACGAAGCTTGGCAATTTGTTCCATCTCTGATTCAAGTTGCTCAATTGTACGAGCTTTCTTACCACGCTTAGAACCAGTAGGAGCATCAAGGTCATTTCGAAGGTTTTGTTCCTTTCTCATAAGTTCTTTACGACGAACTGCCATATCCATACCCTTAGCAACAGCACCCTTTGTACGAGCACCTACATTAGTGGGAACTGAAAGCAAAATCTTGTTAAATCTATCAGGGTCACCAAAAAGCCAATTACAGAAATCCTCATAAGATTCAAATTGATGAATAGATTTATCATCGAGATCATATGTACGGCAAACGTGTGCATACGTTTCTGGTCTATACTTCTTAAGGAAATCAATTGTTTCATTAAAATCACGAATACCGTTTTCGTAACCATTACGCTTCATGATAAGGTCAAAATATTGAGTACGCTTAAGAGCCGTATCGTGCATAATAGTCATAGAATTGCCTGTTTGTTTTGCTATACGATTCTTAGAAAGATATTTCTTAAGGGAAAGAGTGAGCTCTTCTACGTCAGTGACATCTGGAGAAGTCATAGCCGCATCAAAACCGCGCTTAATGAGAGGTTCATTAAGAACTGCGCGCATGGTTTCATTTTTATCTACATACTTGGCATAAGCCTTGGGATTCTTGAAACGAGTTGCTGCATCAATAAGAAGCTCATTAACTCGCTTATAAATTGAGACAAAACCAGACTTAACAACCGACTCAATATTTTTCATGAGAATTGGGTTGAAACCGGTCGGGAAATCAGCGGACTTAGTACGAGGGTCATGCTTAAGAATTTCCTGCCAACTACCCATAGCACCGATAATCGCAGGAATACGAACACCATATTCATCTTCTAAACGAGAAGTAGAATTTTCAAGATCTTCTGCTACCTGTTCAACAGGAGTATCAGGTTTATACTTAAAAAAAATTTTATGAAGATTAGCAATCTGTTTGTCAACCGCTGTTGCATTAGTCTTACCAAAATTCCAGTCATCTGTCTTAGACTTGTAAACCTTATCAACAAGGTCAAAATCAAAAAGAACTTTAGAAAGGGCACGAATCTGAACAATCTGTCGGTCACCACCAAGATTACGATTAAACTTATCGGCGACTGCATCAATTTCTGTAGCAGTAGGTTTGCGGAAAACAAGTTTATTAGCATTTATTGCTGCTTTAGATTGACCGCCTCGGGACTTCTTAGCTCCTTCCTTAGAAGAGTCCTTATCATTTGTATCTGTTACGAAATTAGAACGCTTACGTGGAGATGTAGGAGCAGCCAGAGCTAAGTCCTCATTTAGAATAGATTCAATAAGATATTCTCTAGTGAAATATGATTTCATAATACTCAAATATTTATTTGCTTAATTTTAAGCAATAATAAAAAAGTTCTGTTTTTACTTCAGTTAAATTAAAAAATGATACTAAAATAATGAACAGAACTAATTTAAACTACTAAAAAATATATTAAAATATGGAAATCAATAAGAACTTTTTAGAACAGATAATTATTAAATCTATTTTAAATGATGCTACTTTTATGTCAAGAGTCGTAAAACATCTTGATTATGAGTTGTTTACAAAAAGTTCTTATAATAAAATTGCTAAATTTTATAAAGAGTTTTTTAATAATCATTCTAAACTCCCTTCTTTAAATGAAATCAAGTTGTTTGCTTCTGATATAACTTTCTTTGAAGCCCTTAAAGAAGTAGTAAATGATACAAATTCTATCGATTTGTCTTCAATTGATAAAGATATAATTTATAAAAATTCTGAAAAATTTATTAAAGAAAAACTTGCAATTCGTACCCTTACTGAAATTATTAATAAATTAGATAAAAAAGAGGTAGAGCCTTCTTCTCTTGTTAATAAATTTGAAGAAATTGCAGGTATTTCACTTCTTTTTGAAAAAGGTTTTGACATTTATAATGATGTTGAACGATACGTTAATTCTTTAAAGTCTACTCTTAATAAGTTACCTACTGGTTTCGCTGAAATTGATAAACATATTAATGGTGGAGTCTTAGCCAACGGTAAATGTTTGTCTATTGTTACGGCTCCTACAAATATGGGTAAATCTATTATGCTTGGTAATATAGCAGTTAATGCTGCTAAGATGGGGAAAAATGTTCTTATTATTTCTCTTGAAATGTCAGAAGAAGTATATGCTGGTCGTATCTATTCGGCGCTTTATGACCTTCCTATTAATTCTCTTACATTTATGACGGAAGAGCTAAAAACAGAAATTAATAATAAGCAGTACGGTCAAGTAATCATTAAAGAGTTTCCTCCGGCAACTATGACAGTTGAGCAACTTGATGGGTATATCGATGATTTATATAAAGCTGGAAACAGGTTTGATCTCGTTTGCGTAGATTATCTTACTCTTCTCACTGCTCCTGGTACTGATAATTCTAACGAGGCAGGTAAAACAATTACTCGTAAACTTCGAGCCCTTACTTACAAATATAATATACCGTTCTGGACAGCTTGTCAGATTAATCGAGACGGTATGAAAGAGAAACAGCAGGAACTCAGCCATATTGCAGAATCAATTGCGATAGCTGCGGAAGCTGATTTAATTATTTCTTTGAATCAACAACCAGAAGACAAAGAAATGAACATTATGCGTGTGACATTTTTGAAATCTCGTTTAGGTGCTAATGGCTTTTCTATTTCTCTTTATTTTAATCAAAATTATCTTCGTTTTGAAGATATGGGAGATTCATTAAACACAAATATTCCTCAATCTGAACGAAATGCCATTGAAGCTATAGAAAATGCTTTAACTTTGGATGAAATTATTGAAAATGCATCTTAAGTATTAATCAATGGAATATAACGAAATACGAGCACCATATGAAGGTTTGGTTTTTGAAGAAACTAAGGAAATAGTATATCATTTCTGTACTCTTTGTTCTTTACTTAAAAATAAGAAATTAAACTTTCAGCATATTTTTGCATTAGTTCTTACAGATGAGCGTTATCGTAATTTGTTGAAAGAAGTTCTTAACGAAGAGTCTGATTTAGAAATATACAGAACATTATTAACTATTGAGCCTTCAATAGCCTCTTCTAAACACATATCTAAATTAAGTCGAGCGGAAGGACAAATGCGAAATGAACGAAAAACAGCAGGAGATTTATAATCAATATTTGAAAGCAATCGCTAAGGTTAATAACAGACCTTATAAGTTACGAAAAGATTTTTCGAAGTTAGATGAAGATTCTAAAATTATTCTATATAGATTAGAATTATTTTTTGATAAGTTTTCTCATATTCAACCGTATAATTTTTTCCTTGCTTTTTTAGAATATAAAGAGCTTAAATACGCTTCGTTGGATTCGTATTTAAAACAATCCGCAATTATCGCATATTCTCGTCATAGTAAACAAAAATATGATGAGTATGTTGATTCAGAAAAATCTTTAGAAGATTTTATACAAGGAGCTCGTAATATTGTTGCATTTTGTTTAGAAAATAAATTACCAACTAGAGACTACAGAACTGCAGTAAACAATAGTGGTGTTCCTTGGATACTCATTCATCTGAATGAACAGAAAATATCTTATTATCATCTTCATGCTCTGGATATTTCCAGAACAAATATAAAGTCTGATTATACAGACATTGTATTTCGAGATTTTGATGAGATGTTTTCATCCACAAAACAAAAATACATTAATAGTAATAAGTTAAAACAATTAGGAAATAAAATTAGAGAAAAAATAGAAAGAAATTAGTAATATGGAATTCGATGTAAATGATATTTTTAATGAGGTTCGTTCTTCTATTACCACTCAGTCTTCTGGTGATAATATTTGGAAGAATAAGCTTCGTTTTGAAGCAGGTAAGGAGTATGTTCTTCGACTTCTCCCTTATATTAAGGAGGGTCGTGAAGGTATGAAGAAGTCTCTTTTCAAGTACCAGCGTTATACTTGGCAGGACCAGAGTGGTAAGTGGACCTCTGTCCTTTCTCCTCGTACTTGGGGCGGTAAGTGTCCTATTGGTGATTGGTCATATCGTGTAAAGTATAAGGGTACCGATGAGGAACGAGCTGATATGGAGAAGCGTCTCTTTTATAAGGCTGGTGCATATGCTAATGTTCTAGTAATTAAGGATCCTACTAATCCTGAAAATGAAGGTAAGGTAAAGATTCTTGATATGGGTAAGAAGGTTCAGAATCTTATTACATCTGCACTTGATGGTGAATTGGATAAGTCCTGGACTGACCAGGCCCGTAAGTATTCTGGTAATAAGAATATTGAGATTAAGGTTGGACCTAAGGTATATGACCTTTCTCCTGAAGGTGTAAATCTTGTAATTCGAGTAACTAAGAACCAGTATGGTCTTAATGATTATTCTACTTCTGAGTTTTCCATTTCTGATACTGACTTGAATCTGACAAAGGAACAGGAAAAGGAAATTTATGAGAGTTGTTATGACCTCGCTCTTCTTGAGACAGTTTTGGATTTCGATGGTATTACCAAGCTCTTTAAGGAGACGTATCTTGACTTTGATTCAGGTATGGCTATTCCAACGTCAGCTCCTAAGAAGGAGGTTGTTAAGGAAGATGCTATTCCAACATTTACTGCAAAGCCGGTAGTTGCTGAGTCACCAAGTACTACGACTACTGAAAGTTCTGTAGATGATTGGTTTGCTAAGAACGGGTTTGATACTTCTAAGCTTTAAAAATATCTACTTAAAATCCCCGGATAACTTTATCCGGGGATTAATACCTTAAAATATGAATGCAGCTAATAAAGTACGTTCGTTTTTGGCGGCGATGGGAGCTGAACATTCTAGTATTGATAATTCATTTCAAGGTGAGTATAAGTACGGCGATAGCACTGGTAACCGTACTTCTGCGTTGACTACAATTGAGCATGCAGATGCTAGAATGAAACAGCGTTTAGGAATGAATCAACCTATTACAGAAATATATGACAATTCTCAGATGATAAATCAACAATTTTATAACCCCCAAGCAATTATGCAGCCTGTAACTCCAATGACCCAAAAAGTTTCCAGAGAGGACCGTCTTAATAAACTTCTTGGAAAATCACCACAGCCTCAACAACCTCAAATAGTTCAAAATAATGAGCATCTTCAGTTAATTGCAGCAATTAAAGAAGCTCTGGAACCAGTAACAGAACAACTGGAAGATATTGCCATATTAAATGGGCTTCTTGTTCAACGTATTGAAAAACTCATTAAAATTGTAGACCCTGACGCAGATTTGGATGATACTCCACAGGCTGAACAGTCTATTTCTTTTCAAGAACCAATTGAAGAAGAGATTCCCGAACCGATGGAAGTTTACAATCCAGAAGTTACTATGTCTCTTACTGATGACGAAGAAGCACCAGTTGTTACACAAACTAAAAAGAAGCGAAAGAAAACTACATGAAAATAACAGTTTCATCTAAAGAGTTTTATACATTCATTTCCGCCATTTCTAATGTTTTTAGAGGTGGCGCTGCTTTGAAGATTTATAAAAATTATATTGAGTGTATAGCTTGTTCAGAAGATTCTTCTTCTATTATTGTATGTTCTAAAATTCATATTCTTAATGAAGAAGATATTAATCTTGCTAATGGAGAATCTTATGAAATTAATGTTCCTGACTTGCAAAAGTTTACTAAGCTCCTTTCGATGAATGAAGAGCCTACATTTACTTTTGAAATTAAGAATAATTATATCTATTTTAAAAATAATAAGATTCGCGGTGCTAAGTTTATTCTTGATGATATTCCTGCTCAGAAAATTCCAAAGCATGTGACAGCCAAGTGGTTTGACAATTTTAAGACTAATTACAGTGTTGAATTGGATAAAACGCAGATTAAAGAAATTCTTCAGATTGCTGCCTTTGCAGATGGTTCTGATAAAGTTTACTTCTATCAGGATGGTGATAATCTTATTGCCGAGTTGAATGACCGTACAATTTCAAATATTGATAACGTTTCACTTGTAGTATCTGATAAAGGAACTGGTACAATCAATGATAAAGTTATTATTGCAGTAAATTCTCTTTCTTCCTTAGTTCTTAATACCCCTTCGATTAAGTTGGAGGTAGTTTCAGTTGGTAATAAGGTTAAATCATTTGAAGCTCTTTTGTTTACGATTGTATCAGAAGGCATTCTTGTAAAGTATCTATTCAACTCTAAGATGCGATGAATAAGATTGATACACCCGGTTATTTTATTAAGCGACTTAGAGATAGTGGTTATATTGTAATGCGTATTTTTGACAAATATGCACCCGAGGACTCACGTAAGTGGACTATTTGCGTGAGTCCGGGAAGAGAATCCATTTTTATTACATGTTATAAGTATCTTGAAGAGTTTAAAGTACTTTTTGAGATTAATGACGGTGGTAATAAATGGCCTCGAAATTATTATATTAAAACTTCTTCTTTAAATGTTATTCTTCAAGAGTTGATGGAGAAAGAAGTAATAACAAATGATGTAGAATCACCATTTTATAAAAAGAAAGATGAAAATTAACGAAGGTGATGTGTTCTGCCAGTTAGGAAAGATAAAACGTTTTCATATGTTTGTCTTTGTAAAAGAATATAAAGGACGAATGTTATTCTTTGATATTCATACTGGAGAACTTTTTCTTATTAATTATTTTACTGTTGAAAAAGCAGTAGAAAAGGATACTAATCATCCTGTACATCCTGAGTTAAAGATGTTTGATTTTGTTGAACATTTACCTGAAGATGTATTTGAAGTAATTAAGGCAGACACAGAACTGAAATTAAATGAAAAAGAACCTAACATTTTAAACTTATTTTAAAACATGCGTAAGAAACTTGTTATAGATGGCAATAATCTATTGCATAGAGCATTCTGGGCATATAAGAAGAATGAGGTTGAGTTTAAAGAAGTATCTTCTTATTCGGTTTATGTATTTTTGAATATTCTTAAATCATATGTTCGTCTTTTTGACCCATCTGATATTATTGTTTGCTGGGACTATCGAGAGGAACATGAAACCAATAAGCGAAAGGAAATACTTGAAGAATATAAGGGAACTCGTCCTGATAATATAGAAGTATATTCTTATATGCCATTTATTATTAGAATTTTAAAGTCTCTCGGAGTTCGTCAGATGACCCCGAAGAATTTTGAAGCTGATGATATTATGTATTGGCTTTGTGCTAAGAAGTATCCTAATCAGTGCATCTTGGTAACTACTGATACTGATATGTATCAGTTGATTGTTCCTGAACTTTCTGAAAATATTTTCTATAATCCTAAACGAAAACAACAGATTAATGAAGTATTTTTGAAACAGAAGTTTTCGGTTAATGATGGATATGAGTTTATTATTAAGAAATCATTAAGAGGAGATATCGCTGATAATATTTCAGGCTTAAAGGGTATCCGTCAAACTCGCATTCAAGAAGTTATAGATTGTCTCGGAAGAGATTTTGATACAGATTCTCTTAAAAAGTCCGGCATTCTTAAAGAAGAAGAGATGGAAGTGTTTATGCGTAATATTAATCTAATGAAACTTGATAAGATTATGGATTATCCTGAAGAGATAGATTGGTATGAAAAAACTATAGCAGAAGAGGTCAGCTCTAATAAAGAAGAGTTTAAAACACTTATCAAAAAATTAGAACTCTGGAATGTTTATAGAAAAATTTCTGAATGGTTTTCGGCTTTTCAGACTAAGGAAAGTTCTTTAAAACATTTATATACAAGTGACTACTACAACATTTTCCAGACTTCCTAATGACTATATCGTAAGAAAGTTTTACGAATATGGTTATGGAGTAGTTTATCAAAAGAGCAGTGGAACATATCACTGCTCTTGCCCTATCTGTATGGAAGGCAAGTCATTCGGTAAGAAGAAGAGATGTTGGTATATTCCTTCTAAAAATCTTATCTATTGTCATAATTGCGGTTGGTCTTCTCGTCCTTTGAAATGGATTATGGAAGCAGGAAATCTTACATATGATGATGTCCGTCAAGAATTAGATGAAGGAGAATACAATATTATCAATCTTGATAAAAAGAAAGATGAAGATATATTTGATAACTTAATTTCATTGCCGAGAGAAGAAGATTTGCCTGATTCTTGCATAGATTTAAATAACAAATTACAGTTAGAGTATTATAAGGATAGTTCTTCTATTCAGAAAGCTTTAAGTTATATTAAAAACAGACGTTTGGATACTGCGGTTAATCGTCCTGATACTTTTTATGTGTCTCTTAAGGACAAAGTGCATAAGAATCGAATCGTGATACCTTTCTGTGACCAGAATGATAAAGTAGTATTTTATCAAACACGTTCTTATGGTGGAAATATTGATGACCACTTGGATGATGTGAAGTATCTTTCAAAAAAGAATGCTCAAAAGAGTATTTTCGGCTTGGAACGCATAGATGATGACCAAGAAGAGATTTTTATTTTTGAAGGTCCTATTGATGCATGTTTTGTGAAGAATGGAGTTGCTGTTGCAGGGATTACTCCATCATCAGATAAGTCTTTAAATGATTTTCAAGATGAACAGTTGGAAATTTATCGTTCTAATCACAAGTTTATTTGGGTTTTAGATTCTCAATGGTTAGATGAGGCCTCATATTTTAAGACTGCAGCTCTTTTAGAGAAAGGTGAATCTGTATTTGTTTGGCCAGAAAAAGCTGGTAAGAAGTTTAAGGACTTTAACGAAATGTGTATTAAAGGTAAGATGGATGAAGTACCCAAAGAATGTATTACTAATAATACTTTTTCAGGAGAGGCCGGCTTACTAAAGTACAAATTATTAATGAAAAACCGCTGAAAAATCAGCGGTTTTTAAATTTTTTACCAGCCACCTTGGTGACCGTCATAACGATTTAGCCATTCATTATTATCATCTTCTTGATAACCACTAGAACGGAACTCGTCATCGTCTCGGCCATCACCCTGGCCATTATTTGGTCTTTTACGAACTTTAGTTCCACCCATATCTTCGGGTAATTTGGAACCTTTTTCTTTAGTTTCAACCGGTTTAGCATGAAGACGCTTATAAATGGAATTAAAGTTATCAGTAATTTCATCCATATGACGTAAGCGTGTCCAAGCTGTTCTTTTCCAAGGGTTTGGAAATTCTTTATAAGCAATTTGAAGTAAGTTTTTATATGAATTGAAGAACGATGAGAAAGAATCTTTATCAAAATTTTCTTTAAATTCATCAAGATTAATAATTGTTTCCTGAGCGGAGAATACCCACTCATCTCCCTCACCTATTTCATCACAAGAATCTATAAATTTTCTGACTTTAAAGTCAAGATAATCAATAAACTCTTTAATTCGAAGTTTT
>JAEIGA010017904.1_pt1 | contig 10790 bp, 12 predicted proteins | sample 9270691 | NCBI WGS metagenome assembly JAEIGA01 (sample SAMN17057246, study PRJNA624740) | gut metagenome | biome: biome; isolation source: fecal sample | host: Bos grunniens | place: China: Xizang | collected 2019 | reverse complement strand
GTATAGATATTGTTTTGTCAGTTCGACATCTCTATCCAGAATACCTTGAACTATTTCTTGGTCGGACATCAAGTTCAGGTCAATGTCTGTTCCCCGATAGACTCTCCGGATCGAGATTACATAAAAAAGACGTGGGAGTCTGTACTTCTGCTTATTCTTCGTTCAGGCCTCGCATTGCCTCCATTCAGAATAAGCAATGCAGCTAGCCCACGTCGAGATGCATATATACAATCACACAAATGTGCGATATCAATAGACATCACCCATAGACCGCTCACATTGCCGGCTCTTCCGAATGGATTTTCAAAGTTGCGAGTTTTGAACGAGGAAGAAAACGTCAAGTAAACGTCTTACAAATATGTTTTGCCCACCCAACCCATATCGGGCTAGCTAAGCACAACAAATATAAGATTATTTTTCCATAGATTGACAGGAATTACAAGTTTTTATTTTAGAAATCTTCAAACCCACCGATTTTTCTCTGGCATTTAAACCGCTGACAATCAACAAGATGACTACCAACACGGTGGGGAATTCTGCCCCACCGTGTTGGTAGTCATCTGATTGGTACTCAGCGATTTGCGCGCCAAGATTTTGTTGTAATGCGAACTATCTGTTCATAAAGATTGTATCAGTCAAACCTGCTTCGTGGCGTGCATTCTTAGAGGAAGCACGACCTGAAATGATCAGGTATGCCATCACAGCTGTAAGGATAGAGAAGACAAGGTAAAGAACAGCGCCAAGACGATGGTTGAGAATTCTTACACCGCCTACTTCCTCTAACATCTCCTTATCAATACCGGCCTTCTTCATCGCCTTGTACACAAATCTCTGATCTACAAGGTCAAATCCTACAGCAACCAACTCTACGATCTGTCCAGGGAGCTTGAAGCTAGGAAGGTCACGGTACATATTGACAGCCATAGCCACTCCCTCCATATCATCGAAATCATCATAGTCATAGTCATCATAATCGTCCATCATGCCCATTGTAGATGCCATATCAAGATAATCTTCAACTTCGCTTGCAAGCTTGATGTTCAGACGTGATGTAGGATAGTCATTGAATGCGAAGAAGCTCAGAAGCATTCCCATGACAGACGAGCACAATGTAAGAGCAAAATGCTTATACAGAGCTCCAATAATGGCAGCAATAGCCAACACCGCAGCCACAATACCATACCATGTATCAAAGCCAAATGCACGAAGCTTTACAGCACCAAAGTCACCAGCCTTGACACCAAGACAGAACCATGGAATAAACACGACAGCAAGCATTGCAATACCGAGTACAAGAAGTAAAATTTTCTTCACATCCTTCTTGTCAACTTCAGGATTACGCCAGTCAGTGCTCTTGAGCGCATCCATTTTAGGAATAAAATTACTCTCCATAAAAAATAGTTATAAAGTTAATGTTTTCTTTCTGTTAATATAATGGTCCATAAGCATATATACCACACAAGATGATACAACTCCGATGACGGAACCAAGAAGGATATCCTCCAGGAAATGCTGAGAAAGATAAATCCTCGAATAAGCTACAGCCCATGCTGCCAATACCCAGAAAGGAGCCCATTTACGTGGGGTAATCAAGGCAAGACAGATAAAGAAGGCAAAAGCAGCTGATGTATGACCTGACGGAAAAGAGTTCATAGCCCTTCTCAAGGTCACACCAGCGACAGTCTGCGGAAGATCCGCACCCATCTGCTCAAAATATATCGCTGGTCTGGGATGGGCAAACGAAAACTTCAGTATCTGAGTGAAGATAAATGTCAAGGCCTGACCCAGCAGGATGAAAAGACCATTACGTCTGTTCCACAATGAATTCAGATTCCAGGTAAGGAATGCTAAACCCACATATGCGGGGAAGCCTTCACCAAGTGCTGTGACATATCTGAAAAAAGTATCCAGGAAAGGTGTATGATATCCATTCAGCATCATATGTGTCTGAATCTTTGGATAAACACACTCAAACACAAACAGACATATCCATACACACAGGAAACACATAAGCATCCTGCGATTGGCCTTGCAAAATTCCAGAATCGTCTGTCTCATACTGATTAAAGTGCCTTAAGGACAATTTGTTCCATTATCTTATAACAACTGAGATTTGGATGCACACCGTCAGCTGCATGCTCAGCAGGAAGAGCACCATTCTCATCAGCCAGTACAGAATAATAGTCTATATACATTATCCTCTCATCTTCAGCATATTCCTTCAGCATTTCATTGAGACGGACTATATCCTTTGCAGGCTTAATTCCCGGACGCCAGCCATATCGGTCTGCAGGAAGCACAGAACAGATCACAGGCTTTATCTTATTTGCCTTTGCGATCTCGCACATTGAGATTATGTTTCCAAGAATATTTTCAAGAGAAATATCACCGTTATTCTTTGCTATATCATTTGTTCCGGCAAGAATAAGCACATATTTGGGCGCATGGTCGACAACATCCCTTCTGAATCTGATCAGCATATGCGAGGTTGTCTGTCCGGAGATACCGCGTCCCAGAAAATTATTTTCAGTAAAGAAGTCCGGATCCGAAGCAGCCCAGCCGTCCGTAATGGAATCTCCCATAAAGACAGCTACAGGACGTTCAACAACCTCAGAATTGCTTTTATCATAACGACTGAAGTTTGCCCAGTCCTGGGAATATGCTCCGACAGCACTACAAAGCAACGCTAAAACAGAAATAAAGATTTTACGCATGACTCTAATATTAAGGACAGCAAAGTTAGCATTTTTCAACATAAAACAACTAAAAAAGGCCGGTAAAACCGGCCTTGAATACTATGTAGTGAATATTACTTAGTCACCTTAAGGAATGCGCCTGCACCAGCACCAACAGATGCAACCAGATAAAGGATGGCACCAATGTGTGAAAGTGAAGGAAGATCAGCAGCCTTTGCACCGAATGCACCACCGAACATCTTTGCGGCCTCGATACTAGCCTTGATCATATCTCCTGAAACAGTTACGCCTTCAACAGTGAATGAAGGAACAACACACCAGCCGATGACACCAAATACCAGTCCAAGAACGGCTGCACAGAATGTGAGTGAATAATGCCTGTAAACGGCACCTGCAACTGCAGCAAGAGCTGCAATGAAACCGAAGATTCCATACCATGTGGTTATGCCCAGACGGCTTATTGTCTCACCTTCAGCAGAAAGTGTACACCAAGGAAGGAATACGAACACAAGCATCAAAGCTGCACCTACAAGAGCTACAAGACCCATTGTGTCCTTTGAATCCAGATAAGGTTTTCCCCAGTCAGTTTTTCCGATAGCATTAAAGTCCGGAACCAATGTTTTGAAGTCCATAATGTTAATTTTTAAGGGTTAAAAGACAAATGTAACCATATTTTTTGAATATTGCTTTCGTTTATCAGAAAACCTTTCTAACTTTGATACATTATTAACCTTATAAAACACAAACGACATGAAAAAGATTATGATTCTTGTTGCCGCACTCGGTCTCCTCATGGCATGCGGCGGAAACTCAGAGAAACAGACAATCGAGCAGAAGGCTATCGAGTATAGCGAGAAGGCACTCAAGGCTGTTGAGGACGGTGACTTCGAGCAGATGATGAAACTCGGCATGGAGTATCAGGAGTGGTATGACGCCCTTTCAGAGGAAGACAAGGCTAAGGTTGACGCAGCTGAAGAAAAGTGGGAAGAGGAAAACGCTGAAAGACTTGAAGCTCTTGAGTTATAATCATAACTTCTTAATTATAATAAAAACGGATGAACTTCAATTTTGAGGTTCATCCGTTTTTATAATATGCCATGTTCTAAAGACTGCTGCCACCGATAAAGCTTCGCAGGAGCGACGTTGCCGGAACATCTTTGTCAGAAACTGGAGTAAAGTAGCTCAGGAACTTCATAAGACGATGTACTTCCGAATACTCCGGACAATTTTTAGGGACTGTCATCAGAATTCTTTCAGCATGTGCTCTTATCACAGGAAACTCCACGATATATGTCGAATTGAAAAGCACGTCCGCACACTCCTGGTATGGATATATCCATTTTACCTCACTGCGGCGCACATTAGGCCAGTTCATGATAGAATCACGGGCAGAGAAGGCTCCCTTGTTGAAATCACGCACAATGCGACGGATAAGTCGGTTGTCACTGGTCGGGATGCAGTTATGGTCATCAAGCGAAATGCTGGTGATGGTGTTGATGAAAATACGGTATTTCGATGCTTCCGGAACCTTATCTGTCAGACGAGGATTCAGAGCATGGATTCCCTCTATAAGAAGAACCATTCCAGGCTCAAGCTTAAGTTTTTTGCCGTTGAACTCACGCAGTCCTGTAACGAAATTAAACTCAGGCACCTCCACAGTCTCTCCAGAGAGCAGCTTCAGCACATCATCCTGAAGATAATCATGATCAACGGTATCGAAATTGTCAAAATCGAATGATCCATCCGGAAGTTTCGGAGTATCAAGGCGATTAACAAAATAATCATCAGTCGAAAACGATATCGGATGCAGTCCGCATGCCTTGAGCTGAATGCTCAGACGCTTGCAGAAAGTCGATTTTCCACTGCTTGAAGGACCGGTGATCAGAACGATCTTTACCGGATCCTCCAGTGCCACACGGCGCTCGATCTCCTCTGCGATCTGCACAATCTTCTTCTCCTGAAGAGCCTCGGCAATCTTGATGAGATCGCCAGCTTCACCTCTCTGGCAAGCCATGTTCACATCACCGACATTATCCAGCCTCATGATCTTGTTCCACTTGAGGTTTTCGCTGAAGACCTCGAATGTCTTTGGCTGTTCTGTAAATGGCGCCAGCTTCTCCGGGTTATGCCTGTCAGGTACACGCAGCAACAAGCCGTCACGATAAATTGAAAGATCCCACAGTTTGAGATAGCCTGTGCTAGGCAGAAGCGCCTCATAATAATAATCCGGAGTATCACCCAAGGTATAGTAGTTCACATACACATCTCCCGCTGTCTGAAGAAGACGCACTTTATCGTGATAGCCTTTAGCGCCGAACATCTCAATGGCATCCTCGGTACGTACTTCGTGACGACGGAAAGGAATATCCTGTTTCACCATTTCCTTCATACGGGCATTTATCCTATCCACATCACCCTGCAGAAGCGAGGATCCGTCATTCTTGTCTATAGCACAAAAATAACCTTTGGAAATCGGTCTTCTAAGCACGATCTTGCCCTGTGGAAACTCGTCCAGCACCGCCTTGCACAAAAGAAAGCAGAGAGAACTGCAATATACGCTTCTGCCTATGTATGAAGTGTAATCTATAAACTCCACCTGACGGCTATTGAATGCCCTGTATTTCAATCCCTGGCAGACATTGTTTACCTTGGCGGCTATAATCTGACGAGAAGTTGATAATTCTGGAAGAAATTCCGGAAGCATATCAAGCAAGGTTGTACCTTCAGGAAATGTCCTGCTGGTCTGAGTATTGACACAAAAGATATTTACCATTCTATTTAAAGTCAATTGGCATCTAGGCCGGGTTCAATTCAGCGAATATACGAATTTATTCACTATTTTTGCAGCCGTCAACTGAAAATCTTACATCATGAATACAATAACGCTGAATAATGGAGTGGAGATGCCGCTTCTTGGATATGGAGTTTTTAAGGTAGATCCGGCAGAATGCGAACGCTGCGTCAGGGATGCAATAAGCATAGGATACAGACTGATCGACACGGCACAATTCTATTCAAACGAAGAAGGTGTAGGCAATGCTATAGCATCAAGTGGCATTCCGCGCGAAGAATTCTTCATCGTCACCAAGATATGGCTCACAAATGCTGGAGAAGAACGCGCCAGAAAGTCATTCGAGGAAAGTCTCCGAAAACTTCAGACAGACTATGTGGACCTTCTGCTGGTCCATCAGCCATACGGAGATTACTATGGAACATATAGGACACTTGAAAAACTTCTTGCCGAGAACAAGACCAGAGCCATCGGCTTGAGCAATTTCCGCCCGGACCGCTTTTATGACCTGACTTGCAACGTGAATGTGATGCCGGCAGTCGATCAGCTTGAGACAAACGTGTTCAGCCAGCAGATCCAGATGCGCGAGCTGCTTGAAAAGACAGACACAAAAGTCATGGCATGGGCACCAATGGCACAAGGAAAGGACAACTTCTTCAATCACGAAATTCTGACAGAAATAGGTGCAAGATACGGAAAGACAGCATCGCAGGTGGGTATACGCTTCCTTGTACAACAAGGCATTCCGGCAATCCCTAAGTCCACTTCAATCGATAGGATGAGAGAAAATTTCGAAGTATTTGACTTTCATCTTACCGACCAGGAGATGGAAACGCTCAGGACGCTTAACATTCATGACAGCGGTACCCGCGACTATACAGATCTCGACTATGCAAGCAGAATCATAGCACAAACATTCTAAAAAGACAAGACAATGATCATCAGTTTCGACGAAATGGGCCTCAGCATACTTCCTGCATTCAAGGGAGGAGAAAAGGAGTTCAAGGCAAATATGTTCTTTGACGGAACAAACAGAATATTCCGCGGCACTCTGATTCCGGGAGCATCTATCGGCATCCACACACACGATGACAGCTGCGAGGTCATCTTCATTCTAAGCGGAAACGGAACAATACTGGAAAAGGGTCCCGAAGAAGCAGATTTCAAGAGTGCACCTGTAAGGCCTGGTGACTGTCTTTACTGTCCAAAGGGATGGACACACAGTCTGCAAAATACTGACGGCGCAGAAGATCTTGTCTTCTACGCCGTAGTCCCACAACAGTAGTTTCAATACTGTAACAAAGCATCACTTGCGTGATTCTATTCTTTTTCGGAGCGCGTCCGACATATTCGGAAGTTTATTGTCGGCGTCGCTCCTGTCAAGCCATTGTCTTGCCAGATCATAATCCCCAAGCATATAGCATGCAACAGCAATGTTGTATTCAGCGCATGCACGACGCATCAGGTCATTGGTATCAAGGAGTGAAAACCACTGATCCATAGCACCTTTCCAGTCATATGATTCTGCAAGGTCAAGCGCATGATACCACTTCTCCGTATCATAATATGCCAACGAATACGGCTCGGTCTTCCATTGAGTCTTGAAGGACTGTGCGACAGTGACTCCGGCATCAGTTCCATCAAGGGATGATCTGCTGCTTCCTGTGAATGCCTTCACCTCCTCTGACTTGTCCATTCCGTCAAAACAATACAGATTCATTGTAAACGGTACCGACACTGACGATGAAGTGGCCTCATATTGTCCTAGACTGACTTCATCAAACACAAACACGACATCTGCTCCAGTATCTGCAATCAGGACCAACATGGAATCCTTGGAAGCATAGTCTGCACCTGAGACCTTACGCATCCTATATACTCCGACACTACCCTCTCCTGTACCCTGATCCGTTTCCAATGCGGATGCAAATGATGCTGCCATTCCTGCATTGAATGCAGAAGCTGCCTCATCATCTGTCTCAAGATAAACCACAGATGCGATCTTTCCACCAAGGTCAACACCAGCTTTGGAAGGATAACGCATATCAATATGCATGATATGCTTGGCAGGTCCACAAGACACAAGGATCGCCGTCAGCACAAAAAATAGAATAAAGTTCTTCCTAATCATATCAGATCTCCAAGACTTCTGCTATAAGGTCATATTCAACGGCTCCAATGACACGGACCTTGATGAATTCTCCCACAAGCGAATAAGGATCCACGTCACCCATTACCGAAGAGTCATGTCTGACAAGAATCTCGCCATCCACTTCCGGACTTTCAAATTCGCTACGGCAGACGAACACCCCGTCAACAAAATCGTCCACAATCACATCGATCTCCGTACCGACACGTGACTGGTTGAAAGAGAGTGAAATCTCGCTCTGAAGGGTCATCAGTTCGTCAAGACGCTCATGCTTCACTCGATTGGAAATGCTGTCCTTGAAGTTTTCTGCTCCGTAAGTGCCTTCCTCTTCTGAATATTTGAAGGCGCCAAGGCGCTCGAAACGTGCTTCCTTGGCAAACTCAAGCAGTTCGTTGAAGTCACGCTTGCCCTCTCCCGGATGACCGACAATCATGGTCGTTCTCAACACGACTCCAGGAACCTTTTCACGCATTTTATTGATCAGTTCTCGTGTCCAGGCTCCAGTGACATGACGGTGCATGTTGTCCAGAACCTTATCAGAGATATGCTGAAGCGGGATATCCATGTAACGGCAGACCTTAGGGTTGTTTGCCATCTGGTCAAGCACATCCTCAGGAAAAGCAGCGGGATAGGAATAATGTATCCTCAACCACTCGATTCCATCAACTTCAGAAAGCTTCTGAAGCAGTTCTGCAAGAGCACGACGCTTGTATAGGTCAAGTCCGTAGTAGGTCGTGTCCTGGGCTATGATGATGAGCTCACGTACCCCCTTCTGGGCAAGACTCTTGGCCTCCGCCACAAGATCTTCCATCGGCACAGATTTATGCGCGCCGCGGATGAAAGGTATCGCACAATATGAGCAACGTCTGTCGCATCCTTCAGAAATCTTCAGATAGGCGTAATGGGAAGGTGTGGTCAGATAACGTTCAGCACGCTTGGCCTCCGAAGGTTCAGCACCCAGCTCCCGTATCACAGGGTCAAATTCACGTGCACCGAACCATGCATCAACTTCAGGAATGAGTTCAGGCATCTCAGCAGCATAACGCTGTGAAAGACAGCCAAACACAATCACTCTTCCAACTTCTCCACGCGATTTTCTCTCGACACCCTCAAGCACCGCCTGAACTGATTCTTCCTTCGCATCACCGATGAAACCGCATGTGTTTATAAGAAGTACATCAACGGGAATATCCTCTCCCTCGGGAATGATCTCATAAAGATCCTCCACCTGGGAAAGGATATGTTCTGTGTCAACCTTGTTCTTCGAACAGCCCAAGGTGACGGTCTGTAATTTCTTTAACATGAATTACTCCTGCTCTGCCTCTGCAGACTCATCCTCTGGGTTAACGAAGTCAAGAGAAGCGTAATTCTTAAGAGCATTATACCACTCGACAACCTTCTTCATGTGTGATACATAGAAACGGTCGCGGTCATATGCAGGAAGGGCCTTCTCAAAAAGGGCCTTAAGTTCCTCAGGCTTTGACTTTGCAGAAGGAGCATCTGCCTCACCAAGAACCTCCTTCATGCTGAGGAATACGTCCTGAAGCTTCACTTCTTCATCATCAGTATAGATGCTGATATCAGCGAGAGATGTTATCTTGCTTGTTGCGCTTACTGCGCTTCTCTTCTTGTCTGCAAGTGACTCCACAACAGCACCTGTACGAGTGGATGAGATATAAAGGTACAAGCCGCTCTGGCCTGAAACTGCCAATACTTTAGTAAGATCTGTCTTCATTTCCTTATGATATTAAACTGTTAATTGCATTCTTTGTCCTGCACACCAGCTCATCCAATGAACAATCATTGATGATTCGGCAATCGATGCGTGGATCCTCACCACCTTCCGACAATTGATTCATAAGCTTCTGGTTATGCATTCTGGCAAACACCTTTTGCCGGTCTGCACCGTCACGTCTGCATGCCCTTTCGAGTCTTATCTCAAACGGGGCATCGACAAGAATAACCTTATCTCCGAAGCCCTCGAACTGAGGTTTTTCCAACACTGTGGCCGACTCGAAGACCACTGTCTCCTCCCCACAACTTCCGGCAAATGACTCAAAATCACTCATCATGACCGGAAACAGATGAGCCTCGACAGCTTCCAGAGACTGGGGTTCGGAAAATATCCTTGCCGCGAGCCTCGACGGAACGAAGTGTCCGTTCTCATCCTTCAGACTGCATCCCAGAGATTTCTCAATGTCAGCGAGCAAAGAGGGATGCTCCTCATATAGAGCCTTTGCACGTGCATCCGCATTGTATTGGGCGCGGAACCCCATATCCTTCAGAATACGGCAGACCTCTGTTTTTCCGCTGCCTATTCCACCTGTAACCACTATTACCGTCATTTCTGTCTTTCCTTAATGCTGACAGACACGGGACTGATGTCATATCTGATGACTCCCAGAGGCAGTGATGAAAGCTGTACTGCAATCTGTCCGGAAATCGACGACTTGAGATCAGCATACTCAGCAATGACAGAGATATCCTTATTCGGGTCTGCCTTCAATGGGAACTGCACCTTCAATGTCACGTCAACAGCTGGAGGATCAGCAATGAACTCTTTTCCAGCAGGAGCGCCCTCTATGGTGACAGGAACCTGCTTCCTGGTAATTTCGATATAGCGTGACACATCCATCTTGTAATGTACCTCGTCGACAGAAAACCGCATTCCGCTGATAGGCACCAATGAAATCATACCACTGAAGTCTTCGTTTATGGACGAGTGATTGATGTTGTCAGTCGCAACATACTCGAGGGCATCCAGATGCATCTGGTCTCCATACACTGTCACAGAATCCGGGACAATCTCAATAGGACTTAAAGCTATGAACTGATCTTCAAAGGACAGAGATGATACCGGCTTTACAGGAACTCTCTTATGATTCTCCTGCGGAAACTTGAAATACACCCTATCCGTCACGAAATATTCCACAGAAACACCGCTTCCGAAGATCTGATCTGCATACTCATGCAGCTTCTCTGAAGTCACATAATACCTTTCATCCTCTTCATGCTGAAGTGAAGATGCGGGGAGATTAACATATACGGCATCATCCCCGGACATGTGAGAATAAAGGATATGCCATCCTGTCGTACGGCACTTGGCCATGACCTCTGTTGCAGATGCTGAAAAGTTGGAACGGCCTTCAATATT
>JAEIGA010017903.1_pt1 | contig 10790 bp, 16 predicted proteins | sample 9270691 | NCBI WGS metagenome assembly JAEIGA01 (sample SAMN17057246, study PRJNA624740) | gut metagenome | biome: biome; isolation source: fecal sample | host: Bos grunniens | place: China: Xizang | collected 2019 | reverse complement strand
TAGAAATCAATCATCAGAAGCGGATTATACATATTATCAGTTTCCTTTCTTTTTTCTTGCAATTCGGATTTTCTTACTTTCAATCTTATTGGGAATATGTTCACGAGTTGCCAACTCAGCCTTCACGCGAGCTTGGTAAGCTGTTTTAGCAGAATAGTCTGCATCTTCCCAATCATAGTCACCCCAACTATAAGTGTGACGCAGATGTGCCAGAAGCTGACGAGTTTTCATGTTTTTCATCTGCTCCTCAGAGAGGATTCCACAGTCTTTTTCAAAATTACTCATTTAATCATCTCCTTTACTTTCTATATATATTATATCATATTTTTTTATAAAAATCAAAAAAGCCCCTTGAGCTTCAAGGGGCTTTTTATTATTCTTCACTATAATCTTCGTAAAGCGCAGGTCCGCAAGTACTGTCGTCGGGGTACCATTCGCAAATTGAAACAATCTTACCATCGTAGTCAGTTGTTACAATATATTCAAGACCATCTTCCATTACAAGGAAATAAGTCCAACAAGCACATCTATATTCTTTCAACATAAATACATCTGGAACGTAGGCAAGGACAACATCAATAAAGTCACTATCACCAACTCGTTCACCAATCATATCTTCAAGAATAAGAATTGCGTTGGCATTAATATCGGGAGCCTCTTCCGAGGATTCGATAGTTGTATCGGGGATGACGTCTTCGCTGGTATCCGGGGCACCGCAGGCAACGAGCGAAAAAATCATTAGTAGACTTAGTAAAAAGCTTAAACATCTCTTCATTGCACTTCTCCTTCTGGAATTTCAATTTTTTCAAAAACATCAGCTATATCTTCATGGAAGATTAAAGCTGCGCCGTTATCCAAATGAGTAGGCTCACGATTGATAATAACTAAGTTGCCGCTATATTTTTGTCCTTCTGGAATATAAGCGGCTGGATATACAGTTAAAGAAGAGCCAACCACAATCATCAAATCAGCTTGACCTCCCGCAACCAAAGCATTTTGCCATGCAGGATGAGCCAACCCCTCACCATACAACACGATATCCGGACGGATAACGCCTTCGCCGCACAGAGGGCATTTGGGAACTTCGAATAGATTATCGTAGTTTCCATCCATTACATCTTCTGGTACAAACAGGTCGTGCTGGCAGTCAGTGCAGACATATCGTGCCATTGTGCCATGAACAGCATAAACCTTATCAGAACCAGCTCTTTCATGAAGTCCGTCAATATTTTGTGTAATGACAGACACATCTCTAGCTCGCTGCAGCTCAGAAATTTTTCGATGGGCGATATTCGGTTCAGCTTCACGATAATCCATATAATCTCGTAAATACTTGAAAAATGCCTGTGTGTGCTCCTCAAGGCAAGTATTACTTAGCATATATTCCGGAGACTTATCTTTAATACCATAAGCCGTAGAGTATAAGCCATCGGCGCTACGGAAATCTGGGATGCCGGAGCCGGTGGAAATACCAGCTCCGGTAAAGAACGCGATTGTCCGAGCGTCCGCAATCATTTTATTTAGTTTTGCAATACGCTCATTAAAATCCATAATTTAACCTCTCAGTGCTCGTTCAACAGCTGCATCACCATCAGCCATAGCCTGTTTCAGTGCCTCTTGAGCAGCCTTCATATCACAATGATTTTCTTTCAGCCAAGGCATAATCATCTTCATAATAATACCCTTATTCTGAGAGACAATGGAAACACAGTTGCCGCAACCCCACAGGTAAATCATTTTCTTGATTTCTTCAATATCATCAATTACAGTAGGAGCATACTCTGCAGCAATTGCGAGCTTCATCAGATATTCAGCCTTTTTCTCAGCATACTTTTCAGTGTCAGGGCAGGTATCTACCATTTCCTGAACAGTTTTCTTGTACTTCAGCAACACTTCATCAACAAAAGCGTCAGTAATTTCTACACGCTTTTTACCGGAGGTTGCTGCCTTGTCGATGGTAGCGACCATATCAGCCAGAGTCAAACGTCTCAGCTTATCACCGCTCTTTAGAGCAGCAGTCATTTCCATCTTAATAACTTCATACTTATTCATTGGAGTTTACTCCTTTCTTATTTCATAATAGTAATCCAGTCTCCCCAAGTAACATCATCACAATATTTCAGATTCAGCATTTTTGCAGGGAAGATAGATTCAGTAGTATAAATTTGGTCAATTAAACCAGCACCAGGCAGGTCACCAAGAGTTATCGTTTCTTCAAGATGCGTTACGTACAAACTTACGCTTTTGGCGCCTGCAGCCAGGAGAGCTTTGGCTGAGTGGTAGAAAGTGCCACCACGAGAACAAATATCATCGACAATCAAAACATCCTTGCCGACAATGTTTTCGGGATTGATAATATCCAGACCCAGAATCTTACCAGTTTGCCAATCTCGCTTTTTCATTCCAAAAGCGTAGGGGAGTTCTGAATTATCAGAATAGCGCTTCATCGCGCCCTCATCCGGATAAAACATTGCATTGGCACCAGATAATTCGACAGCTTTATGGATATAAGACTTAACGCCAGTATCAACTACATTATCAATAAGAGCCAAACTTACATTGCTATGAGCGTCACGCACCCAAACAATCTTAAAGTTTAAGGAGTTGATAATTTCGGCAAAATATTTGAGAGTAAATACATCCTCGTCGGACTTAACTCTATCCATGCGAGCGTGAGGAATATAGGGCATATCCAGCACAACTTCGCGAGTGGAAAAATGGCGGTCAATATGGCGCTTCACGCAAATTAGAGTGAAGAGCTCACTATCGCCTTCGTATAGCCATTCAACCTTAATGGCGCCACGGTTATCAAACATCTTTTCGGGGTCCAGCTTGATAAGCAGGGAATGGTCGGGGAACATACTCTGGCCCCACGGAATAAAAATCTCTCCAACTCTAATCATATCTCTTCCTCCTTAGATAATGTTAATCTGGCAGAGCTTCATAGCTTCGATTGCAGTCTTGTGGCTTTCAGGAGTCACGCAAGCGCAGCAATCTTCGATGACATTCACAGGAACTTCAGGCAGAGTTGCCTTTGCAAGAATTGCATTGGACATGACACAGATGCCAGTGCAAAGGCCCATCAGAGTGATTTCCTCGATACCAATGCGGTCATTAATATCAAACAAAATATTCTGCAGTTCAACAGAACCAAAAGTAGGCTTATCAATCTTGATGGGGTTAATATCAGTAATGGGATATACCTCATATGCATCAGCGTAAGTATCGATTACATTGATGTAAGCATTAAAAACTTCATCAACAATGGAATGACCGGCAGTGCCCTTAATACAATGAGGAATGGGCAAATTCTTGCCCTCCAGAGTATTCATATAATTCTCATGATGGGTGTCCTTGGTAAAAATTACCACAGTATTAGGGTCAGCCATCTGTTCGATAGTTTCTGCAACCAGGGGAACAATAGCCTGCGCTTCCTTTGTACCAAGAGAACCATCGATGAAATCCTTCTGCATATCTACAACAATAAGAACTTTCATATAATTCAATTCCTTTCCTTTACTTTACATATATATTATAACATAAATTTTAATAAAAATCAAAAAATCCCTTTGGGGTTAACCAAAGGGATTTTTAATTAGGAAAGCAGATTCTCAAAATTAGCAATAACCTTTTCGTTATCGTGCTTCAGAGTATCCAAAGATGTATTAGTTGCAGACAGAGCAACAATCTTACTATCATTACTTGCGTGTTCGGCATCAATTGCTTCATTAGTAGCCTTCAGCTGGTCAATCGTAGAGCGGATAAGGCTGACTGCACTTGCAGACTGATTCTGCAACGCTTCTAAACGAGTTACAGTAGGCTTCTTACTAAACAAATTCATAGCGGTTTTCTCCCTTTAGTGTTGTAAATTATATGTATTTAAGCTGCCACAATAGTGACAGAAATTTTGCTCAGTGCGAGGAACGGCCTCTCCGTCCCCATAAAACTTAGCTTGGCGCGTGCCGCAAGCCTTACAGATAATTTCGCTCGTAGAGCCATATACCCATTCAGACTTACCTCTCTCTGCGCCTTCCGCAAACCCAGTCTGAAAACCTCTTTTATAGGCTTGCTCTTGGAGAGTATATTTATCCATTGTATTACCTCCCATAGAATGGCCACAGGTCGCTTATTTTCTTCACGCCATCGCCAACTTTAATCCAAAAATAATCTTCTGCGTGAATCCTAAAACAGTAAACTTCACCAGCTTTTGGAATATCCTCGGAGTGTTGACACAGCCACTCCGAGTATTCTTCCATATCTCTGAAATCACACAGTTTCGGCCTCAAAATTTTCGTCGAGTCCATCTGCTTCCTCCATATCAGGAGCTTCTGCGCACTCCTTGATGATACCCTCAAGCACCTTGAACTGGAAGTTCTTATGCTTGTAAGCAGTGAAAGTAGGACGATTGATGACACGAACCACAACACCCTCGCGGATATGGGTTGGGTCAATAGGCTCTTCTCCGTCATAGAACTGCTCAGCCTTCTTCAATACCCACTCACCCGCAGAGATAGTTGGGTCATCATGAGAGCCAGGGTTCTCAGGAATGAAGCCATACCAATGGACAGGAACAGTCTTTACACCCATGTACATACAACGATGACGCATCTGGTCAGGAGTGTATTCCACAACCTCGCCATCTTCGTTGGTCATGGTCATACGATATACATAGATATCGGATTGCTTTTCCTGAACTTCAGTTAGATTTTCATCATAACTGGTGTAAGTCTTGGGATGAGGCACACATCCATAAGAGAAGACAGTCTTTTCGCCGTACTTCTTAACAAATTCCTTATCCTTCAACTTCTTGTTGTCGCAGATACCCATAATAGAACCACCATCATGAGTAAAGCCAACAATCTCGTAGTAGACAGTCTCGCCCTTCAGTAATTTACCCTCGAAGAAATCGTGATATGGCTTACGGAACTCATTAGAGCCATAGAAGCCACCATCGAAAGTGTCAAGGACAGTACGACGAGTACCAGATACAATACCCCAATCATAGATAGGAGTACCCTCACGACGGAATAGCTTATCCCAGATAGTACGCTTCATACCCTGAAATACCTTAGTATGAGAAGTGCGAGCAGAAGTTCCGTGGAGCTTACGAGTAATCTCAATCAAGTCACCAGACTTAAACATATGCAGGTTGTATGCCAACTGCTCAGTATCGATGTGTTCATAGAACACAGGTGCAATAGAGCGCTTAGCACGACGCTTAGTGCGAGAGCCTGCGCCACCAGCCGCAGTACGAGGATGCTTACCACGAGGAATGTACTTACGGCAAATTTCGTGACCATTTACAGTGGTAATAGTATCACCGATATTTAGAGTGTCCATATCTACGCCAGTGTAGGCTAGGCAAGACAGAGGTAGGAACAGACCATCAGATTGTTCGCCACGCAGCTTAATTGCCTTAACATTGCGCTTACCTGGGTCCATATAACCACCAGATACGTTGATACCATCAACATATACAGCTAAAAGACCATTCTGCTCACAGAATTCCATAGACAGCTGCAGGTCTACGGGGAAATATACACCAATTTCGCCCTCGGTGTACTTATCTTTTGCAACGCAAACAGTATTCACGAAGCAAGTTGCCAACACTAGTCGGTCAGCATTAGGATGAGGACGAACATCCTTCAAAGTAGTAACATAACCACAATGCATAGGTCATCTTCCTTTCTCAATTAGTTTTCTTTTGCGGCTACCGCAATTGCACCCTCGGGATTATACTCCCAAGTACAGCCATAACGGCTCTTATTATTCTGATAAGCTGCCTTAATTGCATTTTCAACTTTCTGGACAGCTTCTGCTTTCTTAGGACTTACATTGCGGGCACAATAGCGAATTAACCACAATGCCGCAGTATTAAAGCTATCAAAATATTTAACCTGCTGAGTTTGATTATCAGTACACTTAACAGTCCACATATTTTCATCAGCCAAAGTGCGAGCTTCCCATTTAGGAGCATTTACTTTATTCCATTCGCGGAAGATTTCAGGTGCCATCTTCTTGTTGCCCATCTGAGGACGAGGCTGAGAAGGCATGGCTAGAATGGTATCTTTATCTTCCGGCTTGCATTTATCGTACAGGTGAGAAACAACGATTTCAAGCATTTTTGCGTCTTCTAGTGCGTCATGCTTCTGGACAATATTCTGTTCTGCCTGAATTAGCATATACACCTTACGAAGAGCTAAATCGCTCTTAGCAGCGAAGAACTTCTTCACAACAGATGCATAATCAATTAGATTACCTGCGATAGCCTGAACGCATACACAAGCCTGTGTGTCGCTCATGTGTCTTAGTGTGGCTCTCAGAAAATCTGCATCGGAGTTGCCATAAACATAATACACAGGAGCATCGCCATCGCTATTTGCTTCGATGAAATCATACAGCATACGGAAAGCGATATCTGCACTCGGAGCTTCAGCCAGCATTTCATTCGTAATACCAGTCAGCTCGGTAATGAATTTATCTACCTTTTTCTTGTCGCCAGGGCTTACTAAAGTTTCAAAAGTTTCACCATTTCCGGCGATGCAGCCTATACTGATAACTCGATTTGAAAATCGAGCCGCTTCAAAGTCTAAATAAAAATTCATATCTATCAAATCCTTTCCTTATCCTTTATACATATATTATATCATATTTTTTTATAAAAATCAAAAAAGACCTTTGATTTTATTCAAAGGTCTTTACAAACGACTCTAAACAACTTAAAAGAGCAGCAAAACCGAGACCTGCAGCACCAATGGTGACTAAACAGCCACTCACCAAAAGTATTATAAGCCATTCATTCATATAGTGTTTTCTCCTTAACGCTTCCTGGCCCAGACTACCAGTGCCACCGCACCGGCAATCATAAGACCGCAACCAACAACATAGCGAATCATTAAGCCATAGCCTCCTTTAGCATTTTTGCACGAACAGGATTTCTGAGCTTGCGAATTGCTTTATTTTCAAGCTGACGAATACGTTCCTTAGACAGACCGTAATGATTGCCAACCTCTTCCAGAGTCATAGCCTTGTCATAGCCAATACCAAAACGCATCTTGAGGATGTCGCCTTCTCTCTGACCCAAAGTTTCAAATACAGCTGCGATAATCTGGCTATTAGCTTCCTTAATCATAGCAGCGACAGGGTTCTCGATAGAGTGGTCCGCAATCAAATCACCCATACAAGTTTCGCCCTCATCATCTACCGGAGTATCAAGAGAGGTAGTCGCCTGAGCGAGGTCCATAACAGTCTGCACCTTATCCAGTTCAATGTCCATATGTGCAGCAATTTCCTTGTCAGAAGGGACTCTACCGAGCTTCTGAGTGAGTTCCGCAGTTGCCTTTTTCACCTTACTCAACAGTTCAACCATATTTGCAGGAATGCGAATAGTTCTGGACTGGTCACCGAGCGCACGAGAGATAGCCTGGCGAATCCAGTAGGTTGCATAAGTAGAGAAACGGAAACCCTTAGAACCATCGTACTTTTCAGCAGCCTTAATCAAACCAAGATTACCCTCCTGGATGAGGTCAAGCAGAGGCAGACCGCAACCATAATACTTCTTTGCCACAGATACAACCAGAAGCAGATTGCATTCAACTAAAGTGTTTACTGCGTTTCTATCACCAGCAAGAGCCTTGATAGACAGTTCCTTCTCCTGGTCGAAATTCAAGCGAGGATGGTTACCAATAGACTTAAGGTAAGCCTTGACACCGTCAAGAACAACAACATCAGATGCAGAAACTTCGTAGTTTTCCTCGAAAACTTCCTTAGCGTCATCTTCCATAATCATAACTTCATTCATTTCCATCATATACGCACTCTCCCTCTCTTATCTTAAATCATATCTTTTTTTCATTTTCTATATATATTATAACATATTTTTTTAAAAAAGTCAAATAAGCCCTTCTGCACCAGAAGGGCTTAAATTTTTAATTAGTTCTCTGGGATAATGTCTGGATTTAAAGTAATATATCCATGTTCACCAGGCAATTGAACCATAGCAAGCTCAAACATTTTTAACACATTTTCCAAATCCCAAACCCAAGCCTCTAAATCTTCGGGGGAAATATAATAATTATAATAATCATTCAAATCCCCTTCAATAGCCGCAAGTAAATTGCCACTAATTGCATTAATTACATCATCATCAAAGTCCCAAATCCATTGGTAATTTTCTAATTGCATTTCAACAACAACTGGGACAATAACCATATCGGCTTTACGAAAAGCATCATCTAATTCTTCTAAATAATACTCATAAAGGTCTTCGGCGGTGGAGGGTTCGTTTGTGAGCATATTTTCTGCACTGGCTGTTGCATAATCTGCTAAGGTTCGCTCCCAAGCCTTACCAGCGTTAATATTCATGACCCAAAGAACTACCGTAGCTTCGTCTCCATCGACGCAAGTATCTACTACAATATATTCCATATGCTTAAACAATCTATCTACGATTTTTGCAGTAGTTTCATTCTGCTCGCGGAATAATGCATTGTGAGTTTCTTGATAAGCAAGGTCAAGAATATTTACTTGCTCTTGGAACTCCTCTTTGGACTCTATATCCGACTCTTTTTCCATAGATACTTCATTCTGAGATGGATTCGTAACTGGAGGAGTGGTTTCCGCAGGTGCGCTCATATTACAAGCACACAAGCTAATTATCATTAAAAATATTAAAAGCAAAGTAAAAATCTTTTTCATACGAGAACTCCTTTCAATTTAAGCCAAGTTGTGGTATAATTAATGGAGTTCATACCATCGGTACTACACAACCATAGACCGATGCAGCAAAATAGACCATACCAGTCCATTACATTCCCTCCCCAACGTAGATAACTTTATCTACATATGCTCGGTCTTCACCTTTAAGAATTGGCATATTATAATCGATACCTCGCGCACGAGTCCAGGCAGTGCCACGCTTCCAGCGGATGGGGAAATCATTCCAGTTAATATTACGCTGTTCATGTAGCATATCTTGAATTACATTACAAGAACAACCCTGCAATTCACTGTGAGAGAAGTTTGCCTGACCAACCATCTGAATAGAGTTGCGAGTTGCGTCAAGCTGGCGCCAGTACACAAGATTACAAGCCTCTTCTTTTGGAATATTGAATACTCGAGAGTCGAACATTGCGCCTTTCTGCAGAGCTTTGTTATACGCCTCATCCAGCTTCTCATCACCAGGCAGGATTTCTGCTTTGCCGAACTCACCGGGGAACATGATGTGGTCGAAGTGCCAACGCTCATATTCATCTGCGAAGAATCGGTTGAACGCCATAGTTGCCATAGAAGCGGAGATAGAACACATCTTCTGCACTTCATATTCGAACCAAGCGCAAGTATCAAGAGTCTGATAGTCAATCAAAAGCAGCGTGATTTCGTCAGACTGGGTATAACCAAATACACAACCCTGAATATTCTTACACAGATATTCCATAGTTCTTACCATCGCATTGCCCAGCACTTCATCGAACGGCTTTTGGAATCCTCGAGTGAAAGTGTGGAAGGCTTTACCGTCGATGCGAATAGCGACGGGCATGCGTCTAACAAGACGAGTTTTAGGCACTTGTTCGTAGAAAGTTTTCATACGAGTGCCAAGAGCATCATTCACTGGCATTTCTTTTTCTCCTTCCATTCTGCGCAGTAATGCGTTGATTTTTCATACATTCTAGTACGAGTGCAGTGACATTTACCTCTTACTCCACCTGCGGAGAGAGGGCCCTTACCACATGCACAAGTTGCACAAGTTTTTTCTTTTTCTTTCTTAGCTTCAGCGATAGTCTTACCGCCTCGCTTAGCTTTACGCTCAGTTGCTCTATCAATAGTTTCTCTATGAATGGAATCGATTTTAGAAGCGAAACCAGTTTTAAGAAACTGATTGAGATGAATAGGCTCCCAGCGGATTACATCAGAACAAACGTTCAAATGATTCTGACGCTTACGACCAGCATGGTCGTGGCCGTGGATGTTGAAAAAGCAAGGTATATCAATAGGCTCATGAGAGAGAATAAGCTTCTCACCGATGATAAGAGCACCCTCATAAACCTCGTCAAAGAGTAAGTTGTCAGCAGATACATTCCATCTCTTAAAAGGAGAGTGGAATTCATAGGATTCATAAATAGAAATTTTCCAATTAGGATATTTAGCTCTCATAATTTCGAGAACTTCATCTCTAGAATACTCATCCTGGTCATAAATTTCCTTGACAACCTGACGCTTGTAATTAGAAGAGCCGGCATCATGGTTGCCCATAATGAGAACCTTATATTCTGCACGAATCTGACGCACATATTCAACATCGCCAACGTCACCTAAACAGATGAAGCAGTCACGGCGACCGCACTTAGCGTTAATTTTCTTAACCTGCTCTTCAGCAGAAGGACGACCCTTGATGCCGCCTGCGAGCTCGTCATCATTGAAATGAGGGTCAGAATAAATCCAAACAGTCTGGTGCTTTTCGCCCCAGTGCTGGAAAGAATCATAAATTCCAGGCAACATAGTATCAATTCCTTTCTGTTTCTTTCTTTACTTTCTATAAATATTATATCATATTTTTTTATAAAAATCAATAAAGACCTCTATGATGAATAGAGGTCTTTATTTTACCCCTCTATTTCACTTGTTTTCTGCTCATCTTCAAATTCTTTTTGAATTTTTTTCATAAAGAACTCTGTAAAATAAGTTTCTCCGCTATCATTATATTCTTGAGCTAGCTTATAAATTCTTGGTATGCTAATAATTACCAAGCCTGCCCAGACGATAGCCCAACTAATCAAAGACATAAGCCAGAG
>JAEIGA010017902.1_pt1 | contig 10790 bp, 17 predicted proteins | sample 9270691 | NCBI WGS metagenome assembly JAEIGA01 (sample SAMN17057246, study PRJNA624740) | gut metagenome | biome: biome; isolation source: fecal sample | host: Bos grunniens | place: China: Xizang | collected 2019 | reverse complement strand
TAAAGTTGAAAAGGTAATTGAGAAACCCAAGGAACAACCTAAGCCAAGAAAGCCCAAGAAACCTATTCTCAAAGTAAAGGACTTTTATGAATTTGAAGAGGGCAAGTATGTTCTAGGTGATGTGGAAGAGTTGTTTGATGAGAAGTTACTAAAGAAGATGAAAACATCTATCAAGAAACTCTCAAAGAAAAATCATGGCAAGGATGATAAGTTAGGAATACATTACTTCAAGGTAGGTGATAAGGTATGGGACTTCATTGAGTACAACAGTAAGATACTCACAGCAAGTAATAGCCTAATCTTATGTAAGAGTGAGACAGTTACCAAGGAGGGTAAGTTACGTTTCTGTAAGAGATTTGAAGCAAAGGAGAAGTTCAAGGTCTTTGTGGATTATACAAAGGATGACTACTGTTTGTATTTCTATTATGAAGATACGCCTAGTCCTTTTATGATGTTAAATGATGAAGCCCTTATCTAAAGCGATAAGGGCTAAAATTGTTTAGAAGAAAATTAAACCATTTCGTTATTTACAGCAACGATACCAGGTTCTCCATCTACCCAAAATGCTTTTGGTAGTTGAACATATTCTTGGGCAAAACTTTTGTATCTCAGGTCTAGTCTGATTTTTCGTTTGAATGACTGTTTTGGGAAATTATAATTTTCAAAATCACCTGCAACTGCCTTCAAAACAATGTATTCTTCATTACGAGAAACAACTTGAAAAACGAGGTCATTAGTATTTCTATAACCCCAATGGTCAAGAAAAAGACCATCATAAGTTTCTCCTACTTCAAACATTTTATAATTATTTTTCGTTACATCAGCACTCTCAATCACAAGACCATACTTTTCCTTGTAATACTTGGAAGCCTCAGCAAATACTTCTTTATCAGACTTTTCTGTCTTGGACTTTACTACAAGAGATTTATTAGGGAGAACACTCTCATTCAATCTTCCACTAACTTTCTTTACTTGAACATTATAGTTATACATAATCGTTTTTATTTAGTTTAGAATTCAATGTTAAGGTCAGGGAAATTATCTTCAAACTCACGGCGAGCATCCTTAGCCTTTTTCATTGAACGGTGATTGAACCTTGAGCTATCAGGGCGAACTCTGCCCTCACTTTGCTGGTCATCCCAAGGCTCAGGGGGAACTGCCCCTTTTCTCATTTTAGGATAATCTTTATCAGTTTCGCAGAACTCTCTGTAAGCTCCTCGATAAGAATTAGGTCGCCAATAGTGACCATACTCTTCACCTTTTCCACGCCAATTACCAACATGCTTACCATGTCCGTCACGCTTCTTCCATGTCTTGCCCATAGTATGTGCTAAATTTATTTAACACGGACAGTATAGCATTATTCTGTGGAATTGTCAAGAAAATTATTCGTTCGTTTCCTATGGTTTAGTAACGGTAGTTTCAAGAGGTTCAGTATAAGTGAGGAAGATTTTAATAACAGTATCATCACTAATACCACCAAAAATCTAAGAATACTTATCTTCTGATTGTGCAAATTGAATTGCCCATCCGCTACCTGATTGATAAATTGGACATAAGATTTGTCTACCTTTAATCAAAACTTTTTCAATAGTCCAATCGTTATACGTTTTTGCACCTTCTTGTAAAAGAGTGACAACAATGATGTTATTTGTGTCATCCATCTAACAAGTATAAACAGCATTACTAATACCTGCTTTGTATTGAGCTATGGTGTATTGAATTGTCTTGAGCTTTTGTTCTTTAATTATTGTTGTCTCATTTACAATGTTATTTGTGACACCACCGCCGATTACAACACCAGAACCAGTGCCACCCCCAATAATCATGTTGCCACCTGTACTTTCCTAAGTGGAAGAATCACCAGTATTATCACCACCTGTAGTCTAATCATCTTCAATTTCCTAATCATCAGGAACTTCAGGAGTTGGAGGTGTAAGTGTTAATCCATCTTGTGTAGGCTTAAATACGAAACCGTTAATTTTAAGAACATTTGTGTCAATAACAAGTGCTTTAAGCGTTGCTGTTTCTGTTGTATACTTAGACATTTTCAACTATTATTTATCCCTTATTATCAATTCTTGACTAATTAAATGTATAGCAAATTATGAATAAAAAAATAGCAATTTGTTACATCGTTTAGAAAAATGATTTACCATTTCTTAACCTGTCATTGAAGGCGATTGATAACATCATTAAAAAGAAAACACAACATGAAATAAAAGTTTTTGTTTGTAGAGACATTTTTTCTCAAATCATTTTTCCATCTGAGTTAAAACATGTCAAATGTGAACTCATTTCGTCTATGTTTGGTTATGGTGCATTTAATCATTTAGTTGGTATTTTCAACACATTCTCTATTATTAAAAAGCAATTCGATTATGATTACATTGTGTATCTTACACCAAATACTGTTTTGAACTCAATTGATAATATAATTGCAACAGACATTAGAATGAAAAAATTGTCGTTGTTTTAGAATACTACATACCTTGAAACCCTTGCAGACAACTGTAAAATTTTTACAAAACTTGGAGTTGAGAAAATAAATGTAATTCTTTCAAACATTAAAAATAAAAATAATTAGTCGATAGTGTCATTGAAAAAAAGAATTGATACAAGGGCTTTGTGGTACAAATGTATCAGATTTTTATTTTCTTTATGTGATTTGTAGAATTATAAATTATATGACATCTAGGGGTTTAAGAGTAATGTAGAAGTTTCATCAAACGATAAAAAGACTACTTGGTATTCACATCAGACAGTATAGTTCAATAATGAGGTAGAGATGGAAAAATATGTCAATACAAAACGAAGAAAGACTAATCATTTACATGATTATTTGAAAGGAAAGACTGTTGCATTAGTTGGCAATGCTACTCCTCAAGAAGACTATTCTAAAGAAATTGATGAATCAGACATTGTGATTCGTTTCAATAATTTTTACAATTATAATTCTAACAAAGTAGGAAAAAAGGTGGATTGCCTTATCCTAAACATGATTGCAGCAACTAAAGAAGACGCTGACATAATTTTTAATGATGAAGTAATACAACAGCATAAGCCTAATTTATTTTTGTTATCTTAGGCAGATAATCATGCTGTGTATGAAACACATAAACGATACAAAGGTTGTAAAGCAAAAATGCTTGGAAATGAAGCTGAGGATGTTCGTTTTACAACAGGTACAATTTTATTAAAAATGCTCTCTGAAATGAAAGATGTCAAATGTAAGTTCTACGCATTTGATACTGATGAAAACTGGAAAAAGTATTTGACTAATGATGCTTTTGGACACCTTTCCATCTTGACAGAATAGGAAAACTTACGTTTACAATCAATGAAACAAATTATTGAAAACTATGAACATTAAAATTTTACCAATAATAACTGTCCGTAAAGGTTCATCTCTTAAAGACAAAAACATTCGTCCTTATAAGGGTAAACCACTACTTGCCAATGCCATTGATAAGTTAAAATCGACAGTAGGTTATGCACTTGTTATTTCTGATAATGAATGTTATGGTGAACTTGCTATGGAATGGGGAGCTGATGTATTTTATGATGAAACGGTGAAAAATCTCGATGATGTAACACTTCGTTTTAGAAATTATTGTCAGAAAACTTCTTATGAGGGATGGATTATTCTGTTACAATGTACATCACCTAACATTAAAGAAGAAACAATTATTCGTTTTTATGAAGAAGTAAAGAATCTTCGCAAAGATTAGGTTCTGATGAGTTGTACAATTTTTGACAAAAAAGCATCTGCGCTTTATCTCCTAGATGAAGAGGGGTATCTAAATACTGCAATAGATGGAATGCCTATTGTATCAAAACCTAGGCAATTACTTCGTGACGTATATTATTACAATGGAGGTTTAACTGCATTTCATTCAGAACAATGTTATAATGATAGTATATTTGAAAATGCTAAACTTAAACCTTTTATGATAACAGAAGAAGAAGTATTAGACATAGATAAGGAGAAAGATTTTTATGATTACAGAAAATGAATTACCTACATGGAAAGTTGTACACATTGAAAGTGGAAACGATGATGTTGTAAAATTTGCATTTGAATGCAATGAAGTAACAACACATGACAACGAAGAAGAAAACAACAACATTACGATTTCATTAAACAATAATTGATTATGAATTTTGACAAACCTTTTACTTTTGAAAAATAGACAGGAAGATGGAACTTAGAGTTACAAAAAGCTTCTAAAGATGTATTTTCACAAGCAGGATTAAAAATAACAATTGATACAGGAATACCTACTGGTGATACTGCACCAATTTATCAAACAAAAGAACCATCAGGACTAAAGGGTGCTTCAATTGAAATTCGAGCATTTGATAATCTTGCTGGTTGGGTTTCTGTTGTTAGCGTTGACTTACAATCATTCCTTGAAAAACTAATTGAAATTATGCCCGCTGATAAAATTAAGTATGAAACTTTCCTTCTTGCACAAAGAGACTTAGATACCATTGCAAAATTGAAAGGAGAACAAAAGTAATGTCTAAAATTGCAGTTTGTTATTTTAGTTATCATAAGGATGTGAGCTTTCTTAATGAATCATTGAAAGTATTATATAATACTATTAAGAAACACCCTTAGCATGAAGTTCGTGTTTACGTTTTCGATGACGGTAGATGTGATAAATCAATTAAGAAAAAAGAATTGTTTGGTTCTCCTACTCTAATTACAACTAACTTTGATAGAAAGGGTAATCTTAATGGATACGATTGTATTAACGGTATGTTTAAGGAGTATAAAAAAATCTCACAAAAATTTGATTACGATTATGTAATCAAACTCGATAGTGATTGTTGTTTGAACTCCTTTGAATACATTAAAAAAACAGAAGATTTTCTTGAGGAACATAAGATAGATAAAAAGAACTTATCACAATTTGGTAGTTACTTTGTTGGTTGTTGTGTTTTTGGATGCTGTCAAACTTTTGGTAAGATTGGCGTACACACAGTTTGCAATCTTTTCACATTAATGGACAAAGCAGAAAACGAACAAGCAATAAGTTTGAAAAAACGTATCATTAGTGGTTATAATGAAGATAAAGTTGTAAGCTTCTTAATTGAAATGTCACCAACTATAAAGGTAAACATTGACATGATTCCTGAAATTAAAGGTCATTGTAACGCATTCGTTGTTAAAGAAGATACCGATTATACCAAATTTACTTCTGTTGCATTTAAACCTAATGTCTTTATTCCTATCAAAAATTGGGATAGAAATAAATCATTGGACTTAATGAAAACATTCGCAGAAAGTGTGTGTGGTTAATTTAAATTAACAAAATTTACAATTAAAAAATTATGGATTACTTTACAATTACGGACTACAGTTATGAAAGTTCTAAGCCTGTCGATACATTCAAGGCTACTATGATTGTTATTAATAATCGAAGAATCTATGCAGATGACTTCGATGACGATGAGCAGATTGACATTCGTATTGATAGAGGTGTTATGACAATTCGTTTTTCTAATGGATTGGTCAGAAGTACACATTGGACTTTCATGGACGATTGGGATATGTCAGAAGATGATAAAATGTATTATAAGGACTTCACACGTCTATAATGAATTGAAGAAGTAAATTATAATAATAAAAAGAACACTACCAATTTGAGGTAGTGTTCTTTTGTTTAGGAGTTATCCTTTATAATAGATTATTCAGATACGAAGAATGTAATTTCCCAACCCTTATAAGTGATTACTTGTGTGTTCCCAACTGTGGCAGTGAGTTCAACTCCTGTAATGTCCTTGATTGATTGGCGAACATCAGAATCAGCAGTAATTACTGTGGAAACACCAATGTCAAGATTGTGTCCTACGCCATCCCCTGTCCAATCAGGTATGGATTCCAAAATACATTCCACAGACTCAGAATTGAGTTTTGCAGAAGTTGAGGTGCTACCACCGAAGGTAGAGAACATTCTGTCACCATTAGAAAGCGAACTTAAATCACCAATGAATGTGGTAAGAGCATCACATCCATAGAACATTTCATAAGCATTTTCAAGTGAACTCAAATCACCAATAAATGTAGTGAGGTCATCGTTGAAGTAAAATACTCGATTTCCATCTTTCAAGTTAGGCATGTCAGATACCCAAGATTTAAGATTACATTTTGTTCTATCAATTGAAACGGAACTAATAAACCTTTCAGGTTTAAGAACTTCTGCAACTTTATTTGTTTCTTCATCAATTAAGAAGTTTCCTTCAACCCTACAGCTTCTTGGTGTATCATTATAGATACTGGTAAAACTACCAATTGCAGCGAATCTGCCATAATCACCACCACATATATTACCATATGTGTCTTTAGAACCGATGTAACCGTCAATTACTTTGACGGTAGTTGAACCACCGCTCCCAAATGCAGCATCAACGAATAAACCTGTTGTCGAGTTGAAATTAAAATTATTTTGATTAGAGCCAGGTACAGAATAAAAGCCGTTTGCGTCACCGATTACTAAATTATTTGTATCAGTACCTTCTACACTAATGCTTGAAGCGTTTTGTACGTGAGCAAGACCCTACTCAAATGTTTTTACAGAAACTGCATGATGTAGATACTTAGATTTATCACTGAAACCAGCCAATGCTGAGTAACTTCCATAAAAGGTCTTTACAACACCATAATTGTCATCAGTTGAAATTCTATTGTAAAGATAACGCTCCGAAGTATCCTCGCCTGAAACGGCAATTGTATTTGCCCACTGTGTTGGGTTTATTTCATCGTCTGTTAAAACTCTATTATTAATAAAGTCATCAATTTTAACAAGAACATTACCTTCAGTAGGTGCAATACCATTTACTGACTTAACAACTTCTTGTTTTAAGGCTGTAAGACTCTGTGCAGTGCCAGTAGCATACGCATAAACAGCGTACATTGCCTTTTGTGTAGAATACACAGAAGCAGCAGTTTTCTTATATAGTGATTGGATTCCTGAACCATAATCATTAGCAGTAATATCCCTATTATATGCGATGTCCTTGTCACCAAGTCTAGTTAAACCTGGTGTCTATGCAGTTGCTTCATAAAGAACAAGCACATTAGAACCATTGATTTCTGCACTTACATTAGTGCTAGAGGCTGTATCAATATGCGTTTGAAAAGCAACATCATCAATTCGTTTACCAATATTAACAACACCTGTATGTGTTGTGTCAGAGCCAGCAAAGGTAATACCTGTTACTGCATTTGTAGAAAGGTCAGTTGACTTGACATAAGCGTCAAGGTCAGTTGACTTAGCATAGGCATCAAGGTCGGTTGTCTTAGCATAGGCATCAAGTTCAGAACTTTGTACATAACCACTAAGGTCAGTAGTAGTAGTACCAATTTGTTCCCAATCCCAAGAAGGAACTTCATCAGTTCCCTCATTTACATACATGTATTCGATACGAGAACCATCAGCAGCAACAACACCATCCTTACCAGTAAGTACAAGATAGATTCTACCATTGAATTCACTTTCCTTACCTGCTGGAACAGTTGGGAGAGTATCAGTTACATAGTAAGAAACACCTGCTACGTGAAGGTCAGTAATTCTCTGTTCAATAGCTGCACGAGTTGCAGCCAATGCACCAACAGTAGGTACAACATATGGGTCAGTAGAAGTATCAGTTGCATCCTTGGCAACTGCACCAGTTGTTACCTTAACAGTACCAGTTACGGAATCAGTAGCCTTATTAACTTCAGGAATTACAATCTTTCCAACTTCATCCTTGGCAACCTTCTCAGCAATAGCCTTGGCATCGCCAGCAGTTACCAAATAGAATTCATTATTTCCTTCAAGAATAACACCATTTTCTACGGCGGCGGGGGTAATTCCTGCCGAAGTAATTTTACCATTGCTTTGGTAGAGATAGAAACCATTTGAATCTTTGGTTGCGTTTTTTGTGAAATTAAGCTGTTTGTTGTCAAAATAAACACTAAAAGCATCCGCAACGGTATCGTAAGAACCAAGGATTTCATCAATTGCATCGCTGACTGTTTTACTTACAGAACCATCACCAGTACCTGTAAGAGTCTTAATGTCATCTTCTACTTCGGTAAGACGAGAACCGATAGAGTTTTCGCCTACACCACCACCCAATTGACCATTGATAGCATCAATTTCAGTTTGAATTGAGGAGATAGATGTAGCAAGTTTCTTACCTACGTACTCGAAGCAGTTAATTACTTCTGAGCCTGTGCAATCTTTAGAATCCCAAAGAATAATACCTGTGGCACAATAGTCAAGATAATCAAGACCAGGACCACCCTTCATAGGGGTCGTTTCACCAGCAGTTGCATAAATTGCAGGCTTATAACCTACTGATGCAGAACCGTTTACGTAGCTATCAGTAACACCGATGAATTGTTCTACCCAAGCACCGCCAACTTTCAAACGAGAAGCATCACCTTGAGAGTGAATGAAAGCGTTGTTAGAATCAACCAAAGGGGTGAGGGTAACGCGCTCATGATACTTAACAACAGGCTTACCTGCTGCGTTAAGAAGGAAACAGCCATTAGCGAGAGCACCAGAAGCGGTAGGATAAGAACCATCCTCATTAGGTACATCAGAAGTTACGTGAGTATCCTTAAGAGACCACAAAGATTCACGAGTAGCACCACTAGTATACTTTGTAGCATTTCTGATGTAAATTTGTTTACCAACCTTTACCAAGTCATTTGTACGAGCGTATGGAGAGAAGTCAGTGTGCAAAGCAGTTAAGTCACCAGCTTCACCGAAGAAAGGAATTTCCTCTGTCCAAATTTCGTTACTCTGAACGGTGTGACCTGACTTATTAACAGTATTAGCAAGTGTTGAATAAGCAGTTGAAGTATCAGAGTTCACCTGTGTCTTAGAAAAGGTGTGGAAAATACTTAAATTGTCTGTATTAAATTTTGCCATAATTTATAAAATTTCTATTTGTTAAAACTTAGAGAGCAGAAACCGTTACACAACCAATCTTGGTTGTTGAGTTAGCAGGAATTACAAACACGAGAACAGGGTTCTGTGTACCAGTTTCGGAAGTTGCAACGTACTTGTGTTCCAATGAATCTGTCTTAACAGTATTAGCATCAGAAGTACCGTCAGTAAGTTCAACTAAATTACCATTACGAGCATTTACCCAGTAAACTTTAATACCAGCAGCACCAACATTTGTACCAGCAACCTTGAAACCTGTTGTTACACTAATACCTTCAAACTTACGAATGTAAGAAGCAGCAGAAGCTTTTGCAGTATCGGAAACATAGGTAGCAGGACGTGACTCACCAGCAACGGATTGTGCAGGGTGCATTAATTCACCATACTGAGCAACAGCACCGATTGTAGGAGTACCATCAACAGTAACAGTCTTTGTAGTTACGTCAGCAGCAGCAGTCCAGCCAGTAACAGGACTTATAGCAATGTCCTCATAACGATATGATTCTGCACACCATGCCTCTACAAGCTTGCCTGTGGTATTTGTGGTATTATTTGTTTTCCATTTTGAAGTATCACCCCAATAGTTAGGAATTGTTGTTGAAGCAGTTGCAGAACCACCTGTCACAGCACCATAAGAAGTTGCTTTAACAGAAACAGTCTTATCGTTTGATTTGCCTGTCTTAAATGTCTGTTTGGTAATCTTATAAGTTGCACCTGAAGTTGTTCTCGAACCCTCTACAACTTCCAAAGCTTCATCATCACGCTTAAATGTAACAGAACCATCACCAGCAGTTACAACAAGTCTCTTACCGTCAGTATTTGAAGTCTTATACTGTGTATTTGTAATGTTACCTGATGAAACTGTTACTTCTGTGTCATAAGTTACATAAGTGATACCTGAAACAGTTGTTGTATTTTTTGCAACGCTATCAACAGCAAGACTTGCAATTGCAGGGGTCTTATACTCAGAGCAGAACACAGTAATTGCTTTAGTTGCAGTTGCAGGTTCGGATTCTTTTGTTGAATCAGGACTATATGTACCAACACCCCATTCAACCTTAATAATACCACCTCTCTTTGCATTTGCAATAGTTTGGTAGTTAATTTTGATTGAGAAAGAAGTTTCGCATCGACCAGGAATCTTACCAGCAGAGGCATCATCCTTTGTCAAAAGTTTGTTAGTGATGGTAGCACTAATACCTGATGGAAGAGCAACTTCTCCTGCTGCGGTGTCTGCTGTGAAAGCAATGTTAGAACGAGTCTTATCGAGTTTGATACGTCCCCAAGCAGATGGAGTGCCATTGTCATAAGTTGTACGAACCCAGATAGAATCAGTTTGGGAAAGCGTGAATGTAGCAGTGTTAGTTACACTTTTACCTGCCATTACACTTGACTAGCCGAAAGAAGTACCAGATGTTTTAAGAATTGATACATTTGTACTAGAACCAGAAGCAACAGGAAGTGCAAAGTTATTTGTAGTATCAGTATAAACTGTATAACTTGAACCTGCGGCAGGTAAATTTGTCAAAGTTGTCTTATCCATGTCAGGAAGTGACTTATTTTCACCGATGTAGAGCATAAGTTCACCATTGTCACCAGGAACTACGTTTACGTAGTTACCAAGGAAGCTGAGCTTATTAACAACAGGAACAATAACTTCTTCATCGACTAACCAGTCTTTATTAGCGTCACGTCCAACTGTAATTCTTGCATCAGCAACTTCATCAGCGATGATAGAACGAATGTCCTTCTTCTCTGACTCGGCTTTACCATCAGGTGAAATCCAAAGTGAAGTTGTTTCTACCTTATCCTCAGATACGGTTGTACCTTCTCCTGACTTAC
>JAEIGA010017901.1_pt1 | contig 10792 bp, 8 predicted proteins | sample 9270691 | NCBI WGS metagenome assembly JAEIGA01 (sample SAMN17057246, study PRJNA624740) | gut metagenome | biome: biome; isolation source: fecal sample | host: Bos grunniens | place: China: Xizang | collected 2019 | reverse complement strand
CGAGGAATGATTCCTCGCTTTTTGTTTTATCTTAAGATTGCTTTTGCGCGTTTCCAATTGCCGAACTTGAGGTCTGACTCTTTCATCAATACACTGATGGTCTGATCTTTAAGCTCTATTCCACCTATTGTGTCTGAAGCTATCTGAAGGAGTGAAACGTGATCAGGGTAATTCTCATCAGAGCATCCCGCAAGCATCTTTATTCCGTTCTCAGAGTCTTCACATTCGCTGAAGGTTATAGTGAGTTCCGGCTCTGTAAGCTGTTCGTCTTCGTCTCCGACAAGCATGCATGTCTGGAAGGTCTCGAAGTTGATCGCTTTTGCATATTTCACGACCAGACGGCCTTTAGGCCATTCTCCGTTCGGATTCTGAACAGGCGATTCGTATCCGATGTAGTCGTCTATAGCCGCAAAGAAATAGAGCATTCCTTCATGTGGGAGTTTGCCCTCCTTGTCAAAAGGAGCGATGTCCTCGCAGTTGATCTGACATACGAATGTCAATGGATAATCGAAGGTCTCTCCTTCATCATTTACCTCCATTGTCGGATACTGCATGTTTTCGGGCATGTCGGGATCGCCCCACCATTTGCTTCCGCAGAAAAGTATTCTTTCTGTCTTTTCCAGTGTAAGTTTGATTGCCATATCTATGTGTTTTATTTTCAAAATGTTAATCCTATACCCAGCGAAAGCGCACTGACATAAGCATTGTTTCTTCTTATCATGTCATGAGATATCACTTCCTGATCATATGTGATCTGAGGATGAGTATATGTCATTCTGGCTGATAATATGAAATCGAGCTTAGTGTATCTGCTCAAAGCCATCCTGTATCCTCCGCCAATCTTGCCGGTAAGTATTTCCTGTACCGGCCTTTTAAGGCATATTCCGCTGCCGAGGTCAGTAAAGGCAAACCATCTGTCCTTCAGCGGATCTTTGCCGAAATATCTGGTAGTCCTTAAAGATACCGGTATGACCTTATGGATGTCCCCTACTCCGGCATAGCCAGCGTATATGGAGAGGTTCCAGTGCCGGTTCAGATTTATGCCAGAATGTATGTACATATCAGCATTGCTCTGCAACCCGAAGCTGTTGTCCCTTACGTCGACACGATATCCTTCAGGCGGGAAGAAGATATATCTGTAACCAGACTGAAATGTTGCCACATAACCCCACTCAACACCGAAGGTATACCTGGTAAACCGGTCCTTTTGTGCATTAACATAAATGTTAAATGAAAAGAGTGTCAATAATATGGCTAATATCTTCTTCATTTCAGAAAATATATCTGATTCCTACCTCCGGCATGATGCAATTCATCATTCCGGTCTTGTAAAACAGCATGTATGGTATCCCGTCCTTCATTGAAACATGTGCTCCGATGACAGGTGAAACGCATGCGGACAGGGCAATGTTCCTGTTGAAGCAGCACTCTACTCCTACCCTTCCTTTCAGACCGAATACGACCCCTTTATGAATGGGAATATCGTCTGCAAATCCCGCACTGATTCCGGGACCCGCAAAAAAACTTATCCTGTTTCCGTCAGGTGATGTCATCTCTGCAAATGTCATGTTCCATGTCACGGATGCTGTCATTCCCGGTATGTCAGAAACTGAAGCGAAGAGATGCGTGGTTTCTGCCCTTAGCTGGATTTCTATGAAGGTGTCTTCCTTTACCTTATTCTGGAAGGATATTCCTGTGCCGGCATAGCTGAAGATTGCGCCAATACTTCTCTCCTGGGCGTTGATACCGCTCAGGAACAAGGATGTCATTAAAATGACTATTGATATTTTTGCACCTTGCGGCATCTACACATATTTGAATTCCATGTAGGTGGCACCAAGCTCGTCATTGAAGCTTCCTCCAATAAAGCCTACGAGATCTCCCTTCGAAATCTTGCCAGCCTCCAAAAGTATCTTTAGAGAATTCTGAACGAATCCTTCTTTTGTACCGGTCACGTCAAACTTATAGCCATAAATATCATACGTCAGTGCTAATTCTCTCATTGTAAATGAATTATAGCACATTGCGTAAATCGGTACTTTAGGTCTGAACTCTGCCAGATAACGTCCTGTTCTTCCTGTCCAAGTGTCAAAAATCAACGCTTTGACTGGCAGTGTCATAGTCGCTGCAACGAGCGATCTTGCAAGCACAGCGGCTATCGGTTTTGTCACCTTCTCAAGGTTCAGATCCAGAGTCGTGTCGATCGTGTTTTCCGCCTCCATTGCGATTGAACTCATGATCTTTACCGCTTCCACAGGATATTTTCCAGAAGCAGTCTCTCCGCTGAGCATAATAGCGTCGGTACTCTGGAATATGGCGTTCGCAACATCCGTAACCTCCGCTCTTGTCGGACGAGGGTTCTCGATCATGCTGTGGAGCATCTGAGTCGCGACAATCACCGGCTTCTTCCTAGCCCTGCACTTCTGTACTATCTGCTTCTGTATCAATGGGATCTTCTCGGCTGCAATCTCAACTCCGAGGTCTCCTCTGGCGATCATCACACCATAGCAGTATGTCAATATTTCGTCGAGGTTGTCAATACCCTGCTGATTCTCGATCTTCGAGATGATCTTCAGATGGCTTCTTTCCGCATCAAGTATGGACTGTATCTCCATCAGATCCTCTTTTGTCCTTACAAAGGAATGAGCAATGAAATCGATATCTGCTGATATCGCCCATTTTACAAATAGCTTATCCTTGTCAGTAAGAGCAGGAAGCGATATGTGCACGCCTGGTACATTGACGCTCTTCTTGCCTTTTATTACTCCGTCATTCTGAGCGAGGCATGTAAGCGTGTCGCCGTCTTTTGATGTTATGAGCAGATCTACGCTTCCATCATCAATAAGTATGTGTGAACCCACAGGTACATCATCGACGAAGGAACTGCAGTTCGTATACAGCATCTTGGATGAGCTTGAGCAATTTATGTCTCTGCCAATCTTGATTATGTCACCGCATCTTGCTACAAATCCCACTGCACTTTCCATGGCGGTAAGCCTTACTTCCGGACCTTTGGTATCTACTAATATCGCAATCTTGTCCGATACCTTCCTTACATTTTCAACAATCTGCTGCGCTCCCTCTAAAGTGGCATGAGCAGAGTTGATACGCACTACATTCATTCCGTTTTCATACAGTTCTCTGATAAAGTCCTCATCACATCTGATGTCGGATATAGTGCATATGATTTTTGTCTTTTTCATCTCCTTAAAATACACTTTACAACTACTTTATTCTGCGAATTTAGCAAAAATAAGGGAAATGAAGGAAAAATTCCTAACTTTGTAAGGATATACTAAAACATAACCGGAATAAACTATGTCGATTCAGATAAGAAAAGTCGCGTCTACAAAAGAGCTTAAGTCTTTTGTGAGATTTGCAAACCGACTCTATAAGGGCAATAAATATTATGTTCCATCCATGCCGATGGACGATATGAATACATTGGATCCCAAGAAGAACGGAGCATTTGAATTCAGTGAAGCTGAATTGTTTCTTGCATATAAAGGTGAAGAGATCGTCGGACGTGTAGCTGCCATAATCAATCACAAGGCGAACGAAGCTTGGAAGGTAAAGCAGGTAAGGTTCGGATGGATTGATTTCATTGATGATCTTGAGGTTTCCAAAGCCCTCCTGGAGGCAGTTGTCGAATTCGGAAAGTCTAAAGGCATGAACCAGGTTGTAGGACCGCTTGGTTTTACTGATTTTGATCCGGAAGGAATGCTTGTAGAAGGCTTTGACCGTTTGAGTACAATGGCCCTTATATACAACCATCCTTATTATCCGGAGCATATGAAGAAGCATGGATATACTAAGGAAACAGGCTGGGTTGAATACAGGATCACTCTTCCTCAGGAAATGCCTGAAAATCATGTCAAATTCTCTGAGATCATCAAGGAAAGATACGGCCTTAAGGTACGCAAGCTCAGCCGCAGACAGATCAGAAAAGAGGACTACGGTCGCAAACTTTTCAAACTCATAAACGAAACATATTGTGTTCTTTACGGATATTCACTTCTATCAGAGAAACAGATTGATCAGTATGTCGACCTTTACCTCAGTCTGGTAGATACCGATATGCTTACATTCGTCGAGGATAAGGACGGAGAGCTGATCGGAGCTGGAATATCTATTCCTTCGCTTTCAGAGGCACTTCAGAAATGTAACGGAGAGATCTTCCCGTTCGGCTGGTGGCATCTGCTCAAGGCTATGTTCCTCAAGAAACCAGATACTCTGGACCTTCTTCTGATCGGCGTAAGGCCTGATTACCAGAGCAAGGGAGTCATTTCCTTGATTTTCTGTGACTTGTTCCAGAATTACAAGAGGTTGGGCTTCAAGTATGCAGAGACCAACGCTAACCTTGAGACCAATGCCAAGGTGCAGGCTATGTGGACTCCTTTTGAAAAAGAACTTCACAAGCGCAGATGGGTATTCGGAAAAGAGATATAACCAGATATGATGAATGACGACAACATAGGAAGAAGCAGGATGCTCCCTCCGCTTCCGGAAAGGATGAGACCGCATGACCTTGATGGTTATGTCGGTCAGCGTCATCTTATCGGGAAGGGTTGCATACTTCGCAACATGATAGAAAGCGGCAACCTGTCATCATTCATCTTATGGGGTCCTCCAGGGGTAGGCAAGACTACCCTTTCGCGTATTGTCGCTAAATCTCTCGGACGCGAATTCTACACACTTTCTGCTGTAAGCGCAGGTGTCAAGGATGTCAGGGAGGTCATAGATAAGGCACGTTCAAACTCGCTTTTTTCAAACGGGCTGTCTCCGATTCTTTTCATCGACGAGATTCACCGTTTCAGCAAATCACAGCAGGACGCGCTGCTCGGAGCCGTTGAAGACGGAACCATAGTACTCATAGGAGCAACGACTGAAAATCCTTCGTTTGAGGTCATAACTCCCCTTTTGTCCCGCTGTCAGGTATTTGTCCTGAAATCATTGGAAAAGGCTGATCTTCAGCAGCTTCTGGATAAAGCCATAAAGACGGATGAGATACTCAAGCATAAGAATATCAATGTAGTGGAAACAGATGCATTGTTCAGATATGCAGCTGGAGACGCCCGTAAATTGCTGAACATCCTTGAGATCGTTACAGGATCGTTTATCGGAAATGCTCAGGTCGTAATCGATAACAAGACTGTGACCTCATGCCTTCAGGAAAACATGGCGATCTATGACAAGGGCGGTGAGATGCATTATGATATCATATCGGCATTCATCAAGAGTGTCAGAGGCTCAGATCCGAACGCAGCAATATATTATCTTGCAAGAATGCTGGCTGGTGGAGAAGATCCTCTTTTCATAGCGAGAAGACTCTGCATTCTGGCTGCGGAAGATGTCGGTCTGGCAAATCCGAACGCCCTTTTGCTTGCTAATTCCACATTCCAGATCGTACACACCATAGGCATGCCGGAAGCACGTATTCCTTTGGCGGAATGTACTATATATCTTGCATCATCTGCAAAGAGTAATTCAGCTTATCTGGCTATAGATGAGGCGCTTGCTATGGCTAAAGACACACAGACCGCTGCAGTGCCGCTTTATCTGAGAAATGCTCCTACCAAGCTCATGGAAGAGCTTGGCTATAAGGATGGATATAAATATGCCCATGATTATCCCGGTCATTTCGCTGATCTGGAATTCATGCCAGCAGAATTAGCCGGTCATAAGTTCTATGAGCCTACTGAAAACAAGCAGGAAGATCTGCTTCGCTCGCGTCTGGAAAATCTCTGGCCGAAATACTATAAGAAATAAGTCGCTTATCTTCCGCGACATCAGTCTCTCTAGAACGGATAACCTACGCCGAAATGCAGCGCGAAATTGTCGCGCTTAAGCCATTGTCCAGGATTTACCCATTTCTCCACCCTGGACGGGTCATGGATCTTCATACCCATGTCTACACGAAGCAGGAGGAAGCCGAAGTTAAGTCTGACTCCGACGCCCCAGTTGGCTGCAATGCTTTCCGCGAGAGTGTTCCATCTGAAGATTGCAGGGTCGTTCGCAGGTGTGTCCTTGTGCTTGAGTGTCCATACGTTGCCGGCGTCAAGGAATACTGCGCCATCGACTTTCCAAATGATGTCGAAACGGTATTCGATGTTGGCCTCAAGTTTCATGTCTCCGGTCTGGTTCGGGATCACGAATGTCGTGTCTCTTGGTGATGTACCAGGACCGACTGTTCTTGCCTGCCAGCCTCTGAGGCTGTTTGCTCCTCCGCCATAGAAGTGCTTCTCAAATGGCAAAGCTGTCGAGTTTCCATAAGCATAACCGACGCCTGCAAGAAGTCTCGTTGCTATTGAATGACCGTTGTTCTTGCCCCATACCCATGTCTTTCCAAGAGTCGCCTCTGTCCTGACGTACTGCGAATAAGGTGTGTTCCAGATCATTCCGGAGCCGTTTTCGTCCTTGGCCATCAATGGCTTGAAGGCACTGAGGAGGTTACCTGCAATGTCGAACTGGAGTCTTCCGTAATGGTATGTTTCCTCCGGGATGCTGGCCGGACTCGTTGTGTAATACAATGTTGTACCCGAACCAAGGTCAAAGTGGTCCTGATATGCATTGCGAAGGAACGGGTCGTTTGCAAGAGTCTTGTAGAACGCTTCGTCAAGGTCGAAGAGGCGGACTATGTTCAGCTGTAACGGATATACCTGATAGAAAAGCTTGTTACGGTAGTTTCCGTTGTAGCCGTATGAAGTCGATATGATGTTTCTTGTGTATTCGGGACGATTCTGGTAATTGTATGAAATGTTCACATCGGTCCTTGGTATCGCTCCCGGGAAATATCTGTATGGAAGCGGGAAGAACTTAGGGAAGCTCAATCCGGCGGAAACTCCGAATTCATTCGAGCGGATAGCGTCGTTGAACTTGAACTGGAAGTTACCCATGAAGCTGAGGTTCAGCCACTCTCCACCATGGAATATGTTCTTATGATAGTAAGACAGCTGTGGAGATATACCGAGCAGACCTGAAGAGTTTGAGGACGCCTCCAGATTTACCTTGAATCCCTGCAGCTTTGACTGTGCCAGCGAGATCGAGCAGTCGACCAGGTTTGTGTCTGACTGTGTCATGCCGACGTTGACGCTGCTGAATACTCTGATCGCGGAAAGCCTTGAATATGTGCTGTTTACGACATCTGCGCTATACAGCGTCCCTGGCTCGACAGTGTTCAAATCACGCAGTACTTTATCCTTGATGTTCAGCGATTTAGGATATGAGATCGTGACATCATCAATATAGAATTTTCTTATCGGCTGTGCATCCTTCGGGCTGGCGTTTCGGGTATATTCCCTTACACTCATGTTAAGTATGGCCGAACCGGGATTTGTCAATGTGTCTGCCTCAAAGAAGAAGTGGTTCTTGTTGAATGTGAAGAAGCCCTGATTGCGAAGCTGCGCCGCAGACCTCTCGGTCTCTGTCTCAAGGGCTGCCTCCGAAAGGAAATCTCCCTTCTTGATCGTCATTGCAGAAGTATCTGCAAGGAATGCCTGTCTGAATTCTCCCCTTGAAGGAAGGGTAATGTTTATGTCGCTTATCGGAAATCTTTTTCCCAGCGTTACTTTATAGGTCACATCGACCCTTCTTTTGTTCACGTTTATCTGGCTCTCTGCCTTTGAACCATAGTAGCCGAGGTATTCCAGATGCTTTTCGATGCCTTCGATCGATTCATCCACCATCGTGGCATCATATACGACTGGAGCGACTCCGACTTTCTGAACAAGCTTGTCCCAAGCCCTTCCTTTGCCGTTTGTCCAGTTGTACACGGTCATGAAAGGAGTCCATCCCAGACTTCTTTGCTTGAGGTATGGAGTCAGATCATTAGCGTTGAATTCGTCATCGTTGATCACCTCGATCTTGTTCCTGCGCAGACGGTACTGGTCATCCTGCAGGGCACGTGTCGTGCTGCAGGATGAAGCGGCCAGAAGCGACGCCATGGCCAATATTGCGAGGAAAAATCTTTTCATGCCTATAAACATGCAAATTTATCTTAATATCCGCTTTTCTCAAAATTTTGGCCGAAAAAAATGTTAACTTTGTATTTCGTGAAAATTCAAATGTATGGCATCTATATCAAACAATGAGATAAAAAAGGTCAAGTCCTTGCAACAGAAGAAGTTCCGAGACGAAACTGGACTTTTTATAGTCGAGGGAGAGAAGATGGTTGACGAGGCGATGCATTCTCCGTTCAAGGTCGATCAGGTATATAGACGTGACGAAATCGGAGAGGAAGCCATGAAAAGGATTACAGCCCTTGCTTCACCGTCTCCTGTTCTTGCTGTCGTAAAGAAGCCTTCCGATATATATGTGGATGACGCTTCAGAGCTTGCTGATATCCTTTCAAAAGGAGGACTTTTCCTTGCATTGGATACAATCCGCGACCCAGGCAACCTGGGAACGATCCTTCGTATCGCAGACTGGTTCGGTATCGATGCTGTGCTTGCTGCAAAGGATACTGTGGATGTGTTCAATCCGAAGGTCGTGCAGGCTACGATGGGAGCTATCTTCAGAGTAAAGATGCATTATGTCGATCTTCCTGCGGTATCTAAGATGGTCCTTGATAATGGCGGAAAGGTCTATGGTACATTCCTGGACGGCCGCAACATGTATTCGACTGAGCTGGACCCAGGCCTTGACAAGCCGGTAGTGATTGTCATCGGAAACGAATCGGAAGGTGTTTCCGCAGCCATGGGAAACCTTGTTTCGGACAGACTTTACATACCTCCATATCCTGCAGACGATTCCGGTTCGGAATCATTGAATGCAGCGGTCGCTACAGCTATCACTGTGGCTGAATTCAGAAGACGAACATATTGATCCCCGACATATGAACACACTCGAACCAAAGCTCCTGAAGGAGCTGATAAACGCTGATTATGACTCACTTATGGGATTCCGTGTAAGACGAATCCTGATGATCTGCAGCAATTATGACGCCTTTATCCTGGAAGAGGACGGTCAGATCGAGACCCGTATCTATAAGGAATATATCGATCTGAACCTCAGTACTCCTCCGACATTCATATGGGTACAGACTTCGGCTGAAGCGCGCGAAATGCTTCAGACGACTGTCGGTATCGATATGATCATATGCATGTACAATACCGGTGACAATGATGTCTTCACTCTTGCTTCTGACCTCAAGAAAGAAGGAAGAAGCCTGCCTTTTGTGCTTCTGACACATTTCTCCAAGGAAGTCTACAGAAGACTTGCATCGCTTGATACTTCGGCTGTCGATTATATGTTCAGCTGGCATGGAAATGCCGACCTTATCGTAGCCATCATCAAGCTTTTCGAGGACCTCAAGAATGCTGATAATGATATCCTTAGCGTAGGTGTTCAGAGCATTCTTCTTGTAGAAGACTCTGTCAGATATTACTCGACATACCTTCCTGAGCTGTATAGAATGGTCCTTAAGCAGAGTTCGGAGTTCCTTAAAGAGACGTTGAACGAGCAGCAGAAGAAGCATATGAAGCGTTCACGTCCGAAGATCCTTCTGGCGACGAATCTTGATGATGCGATGTCGATGTATGAGAAGTATAAATCCAATCTTCTCGGGGTTATCTCCGATGTCGGCTTCTGTGTTCATCGAGACGAAGCTCCGGAACAGGAGAAGCTTGATGCAGGAATCGATCTTGTAAGGCATATCAAGGCGGATGACCCAATGATGCCGGTACTCCTGCAGTCTTCTCAGGAAAGCATTTCAGCAATTGCAGAAGAAATGGGTGTCGGATTCCTCAGGAAATACTCCAAGACCCTGATGATCCAGCTTTACGACTATATCAAGGAGGAGTTCGCATTTGGAGACTTTGTCTTCAGAGATGCATCGCGTATTGAATATGGACGTGCTGCGAACCTCAAGGAACTTGAGAATCTGATGAAGGAGATTCCGGACGAAATCCTGCTGGCAAATACTTCGAAGAACATGCTTTCAAAGTGGTTCATGGCAAGAGGTCTCTTTACTCTCGGTGGAACATTCAAGAAGGTATTGGAAAGCCAGTTCTCGAACACTACGGAGCTGAGGGCGTATATTTCGCAGCAGATCCATGATTATCACGCACTTACAGGCCGTGGTGTAATCGCTCACTTTGAGGCTGATACATACGGCAGACATATATGGTTCTCACGCATGGGCGAAGGTTCGCTCGGCGGAAAAGCACGTGGACTTGCGTTTCTGAACAGTCTGGTGTACAAGCACCATCTGGCAGACAAGTATGATAATGTGAAGATTTCGATCCCTCGCACTGTTGTAATTGCGACTGATTACTTTGATCAGTTCATCATAGAGAATGACCTTCAGTATGTGATCGATTCGGATATTTCTGACGAGGAGATCCTTTCGGAGTTTGTTTCTTCACGACTTCCGGAGCCGCTTGTGGAAGAGCTCAGGGCATTTCTTGAAACCACGCGTTCCCCTCTTGCGGTCCGTTCAAGTTCTAAGCTTGAAGACAGCAGCTATCAGCCATTTGCCGGTGTGTATTCGACATACATGATACCACTTGTAGAGAACCGCGACCAGATGCTCCGAATGCTCGGAAAGGCTATAAAGAGCGTCTATGCGTCGGTATTCTACAGCGGAAGCAGGACATATATACAGACGACAGGAAACCTTCTCAGCGAGGAGAAGATGGCCGTTGTTGTGCAGAGCATCTGCGGTTCGGAACATGACGGACTATACTACCCGATGATTTCTGGAGTGGCCCGTTCCGTGAATTTCTATCCAATAGGAAACGAGAAGGCTGAAGACGGAATAGTAGACCTTGCATTCGGACTTGGAAAGACTGTT
>JAEIGA010017900.1_pt1 | contig 10792 bp, 5 predicted proteins | sample 9270691 | NCBI WGS metagenome assembly JAEIGA01 (sample SAMN17057246, study PRJNA624740) | gut metagenome | biome: biome; isolation source: fecal sample | host: Bos grunniens | place: China: Xizang | collected 2019 | reverse complement strand
TTATCACTAGTGCTGGTTTTCCATTTCCCTTTTACATTGTCTAAAATAAAGTTTTTTCACTTTCCCTATTGACGCAATACATATTTGCAGATTTGTGGACTAACTATCCGAAATTTTCACCGCCTGAAGGGTCTGTCCCCACAAAACTTCAGACCGCCATCTACCAAACCATACCCTGCAAAAATCTTCGTCGCGAAGTCATTTCTTTGCTTCATCAGTTCCAGAGGCACCAATTCTGCGCTTTTCTTCTTCCCATTTACGGGCGCGAAGAACAGCCTCTTTCGATTCCTTCACTACCTCTGGATACACATCGATATATCCTTTTGCCGCCACAAGGAGTTCGGAGAAGCGCTTCACCTCGATGGATGAAAGCTTAGAGGCATCAACCGTTTCGAGAAGCGCAAGATCACCCTTGAAATCCTCTAGCGTATGCGCCTCGGCAACAGTTCCAGAAAGCTCTGAGTCATCAAGAACATCCGACATTTCAGCTTTCATGCGGGCTGCAACCTTTGCACGGGCCGCATCTCCGCGCTTCTGAATACGGGCATGATATGCCTTGACGATCTCTGCCGCCGCGCCATACTGCGAGCACCACTCATCAATGATTGTTTCGTAGGAAAGCTCAGGGAATGCTATCTGACGGAACACCACATAGTATTCAATGGCTTTCACTGGACTTGGCGCACCATCGTAATCGATACCGAAGGAGCCTTCCTTATGGTAGAAATGGAAGGTGTCATAAAGATATTTCTCAAGTCCGCGAGGCAGTTTTCCGCGATAGGAAAGATAGTTGGGACGGAAGAAGAAGCTCTTCAGCCCTGCCGCCTTGAAGCCTTCATAGTCGCCCTGATAGTCGTCGTTCATGGACGGAACCATGCCAAAAAGCATGTTATCCGGGAACTGGATTCGTTCGCGGCGCGGTTTGAAGCGGTAGTAGCTGTAGATGTAGGTGATGCCTTTGACGTTCGGATTCACCTCAACAGCCTTTGCCATCACTCGATTCCAGAAGTTGAGATAGCGATCCGTTTTATGATGGAAGAAAGGCTCTCCCGGACGATCTGCGTCAAGCGCACGGCATCCAGCACAGAAGCAATAGCCCGGCGTTCCATCGTTTGGGCAGAGATTGATGTACTTGCCCGCACCTTTCGCTTTCCACTCATTTATGATTACATCAATTACATCAGGGTTCGAAAGGCAAAGCTTTTCACGTCCCACATACTTCTCAACGACACCTCTAGTCCCATCTGGCGCAAGTCCGAGATATTCGGGATGATCCTTCAGGAAGCGCTTCTGCCAATCACGGAACGCATGCCCATACTTGAACGGACGACGCTGGGCATAGCGCATACGCCGACTAAACTCAGGATCAGCCCTGCGCATGAGAGCTGTTTCGGAAGGATACCGATACTCATAAGTCCAGTTCTCCGGGATATCGACCTGCGTGCATTTCTTGAACACGATTCCGTCATCACCCGGACGCACCCACTTAACGCCAAGAAGCTTCTCTAGGAATCCGTACACAGCAAAAGCCGAACCATAATATGGATAACGCTTCTGTCCTTTATCGTCGCCCCAGAACCAGATTGTGTTTCCTTCGCGCTTTGCGAACGAAGTGTAAGGAGCACCCTTTGCGCCGGACGGCTTCCCGAACACAAACCTGAACCCTTCTCCATTTCCGGTACGTCCTGCGATAAGTCCAAGGTGCTTTTCAAGTTCATCGGCTGCAATCTTCTGCTGTGGATTCTCCTTTTTCGCCCTTACAATCTTTGCGGTTGCAAGATCCACCATATCTGCCGAAGACTGCTGCAGCATTGCTGCGAACGAGAGTCCGCAGAGTAGAGATGCTATAGTTCTTGCCGTCATTTTACTTTTCCTTCGCTTTTTCGTTATATTTAAATTCATTGTGCAGACGCGTGAACATATCCGTCAGCGCGGTGTAAGGAGCATCATCTTTCGAGACAAGTCCGTAGTTCTTGTTCTCGACCCTCCGCTTTACATCTGGAGGAGGCGGCAGATCATCACACCATTTGAAGAAGTTGTACCCAATGAGTTCTGGTTCAGCAAGCATAAGCCGGGCATTTATCTCGGCCGCCCGAACGCGTTCTGCCTGCGTTTCGAACACCTGTCCCGCGCCCTTCGTGCAAGGAAGACCGGAATCCTTCGCAACAAAGCTCCATTCGGACACAAATACAGGCTTACCGGCGCGCTTGCAAATGTCCTGCCAGCGCTCCTTCATCTTCACGGTTGCACCCTTCGCTGGATCTCCACCGAAAACTGTGCCCTTTTCAAAATCAACCCAAGGATAGCAGTTAATGGATACCACATCACAATGCCGCCCGCAAGCCTCAACGACCAAAAGATCGGTGCCGCTATTTTCCCTTCCAAGCGAGTGGAGACGCGAACCAAGCACCAAATGGTTCGGATCGGCAGCGCGAATTGCCGCCGAGACCGTTGAATAATACCGTTCAGCAATCTCAGCCAAGAAATCGCGTTTTACTGAAACTGGAATCTCATCACCAATCTTCAGTCCTTTTTTCGCAAGGAACGATACAAGTGCCGCCTTTGCCGAATGTCCGTCCTTCTTTGCCGCACATACGTCGAAAAGCCCGGATACATGGTTCGTAACAGCATGCCCGAACCAGCGAAGTTCATTATCCACAAAATATCCGATAAGATTGCGGTCGTTTACATGGCGGGACGCACGTTCCTTTGCCGCCTTGAAGCAGAAATCGCGCCATTGCGGATTGAAGACGTTCGGGAAACGCTTCCGCGTACCCTTCTTCATCGGCCCCAGTATCCACCGATCTTCATCCTTGGGATCGTCAAGCATGAAAAGCGGAGTGAACTGTATATACCTGAAATAAGGAAAATTAAATCCTTTGCCATTTTTGATTGGATTGCCGACGGTGTTGAAGCCCCATTTTGAAAGTCTATCGACAGTTTCCTTGCTCCAATCGTCGACTGACTTTCCTATATCCTTTCGGTATGTGACATGGCTCGTTGAAAGAATCGTGAACGGAGCTTCGCCTGAACGCACCATGCGCCAACGCCCATCGACCTTCTCTGTGCGGAAGAATCCCGGAATCGACGCAAATACAGCAAACGCAGCAATAAACGATATGGACATAAACAATTACCTTACAATAACTTTCATTCCCTGATACACGAATCTGTAGCCAAATGTCACATTCTTGGTCTCTTCATCGACCGTTTCAGTAAGCGTCATCGAATAGTTCTTGAACGGATTCACGACAACCGGCAGCATCGCTTTCACGGATTGGGCGGCAGCGGACGAAACCGTCATAAGTGCAATGCTGAAATCAGTGGACGGCGCATCAGATTCAGAGATATTAAACGATACGGGAAGTTTCTCCACACCCTCTGCCAATACAAATGGAGTATCCGTCTTGACGTTCCTGATGCCGCAAGCAAGAAGCTCCTCGTTATTGAAGTCGACAGCCAATTCAAGCGCCGAACCGGGACGGAACTCCATAGAAGCACCATCAACTGCGCCAGCACTGCAAACGCGCACAACGCCGCCCGTTACGATGAAGGCGTTCAGACCAGCTTCCGGCATTTCGCCAAGCCCATCCTCACCAAACGCCATGTTACCCGCAAGTTCAAGCGTACCTACGCCTTCCTTGTAGAAAGTACCGTTAATTGCAAGCGGAGTCTCCATTCGGAAGGTATAAGGCGAGTTCTTGCTCGTCTGAACAGAAATACGTCCTATATCCTCAATGAAAATGCCACGATTAGATGCCTGCGCCAATGTCGTATTGCCCTTGACCACCAACTGTCCATATCTTGCAAGCACAAGCGCCTTGGGCTCAAACGACTCTATATTTCCACCTAAACCATTCGCATTTTGGATATGCAACTGATTATACGCTGCTGCGTAGTTAACACGTGCAACTCCATCGGACTCAATCAGCTCCTGCCTGACAGTTATCCTTCCCTTAAAGTTTGAATTATCACCGTTGAATTGATAAGAACCAAAAGGAGACGAACTTTTTCCGGAATAACCGATAAGTTCAATATCCGCATTTCCAACAATACAGGAATCGATGCAAAGATTGCGACCATTTCCAACACCAAACTTTACAATCCCGGATTCAACAGTAAGCTTGCCGCCTTTCAGCTTAAAAGCGGCTTTCTGGTCGCCATCAAGCGCAGATCCATCAAGCATCCTCAAATGCTTACATGTGAATTCCCTTGGTGTCGTTGTTTGCCATCCCCACCTCAAATAGCAATTATCGCCAAGAGTAAGACTTTCCCCCTGAAATTCATGAAAACCATCTTCATTTTGCGACAGACCATCTTGTGAATGTTCCTTAGAAGGCATCCAAAGGCGAACCCCCGCCGCAGTATTTGTAATCTTGGAAAGATCAAGATAGTAATGTTTTCCAGCAACCGCTGCCGAGGTTCCATCCGACCAATGTTCCATAACTCCATTCGTGGCTATCGAATGCACCTGAAATACTGGAACAGTCAGATAATTAAGATAAAGCACGCGCCGCCCTTCTGCATCAGTTTCAACCGTAAGGCTACGGTAAGGATCGCAGGCAGAATCGGCCAACCGGAAATTCTCGGCGGTAAAATTGCTATCAGCAGGAGCTGTCAAGATCGGCACCTTAACGGATGTAGTAAGATAAGGTGGCGCCGGAATGTTTACAACTCCATCAACACTAAACGCTGTTGTCACATTAACCTTACCAAACGCCTGCTTCTCTGCATCACATGCTAAATCAAGCCATGTATTATCACACATAGAAAGCGTTCCAACATCAAGCACATCGTTTGCTGAAAGCAGTTTAAGGCGGCAATTGGCACCTATTTCAAGCGTTCCCGGCAATGCCGTATCTGCAACTTCAAAAGTCGTATCATACGAATCAAACTTGACACCATGAACTTGATTCGAACGCGATACCACAGATATTTCACCTAAAACATCTTTGCAAGAATCAACGGAAGTAAGTCTAAGCGTACCAAGCAATGCACCGCCTCCAAATCCGTTATATGCTCCGACAGAAAGTTTCTTTCCTTCATTAACGATAAGATCTCCTGAATGGCTCAAAGTTGAATTAAGAGTATTGAACGAAATGTCTGTATATTCAGAATCAACCGTATCAACCTCGATTTTACCAACCGTATAATATGTTTCATTCTTGTACGAAGATGCAAGAAGAATACATCCATGCGCAAGTTTTAGTCCGTTCGGTCCAAATGTGGTTATATAAGGATCTATGGCATAAATAAGCAGTGCACCATGATTACCACGTTCTCCAATCACAATTCTTCCACCTTCAAACTCCTTGGAGCTTCCCCCTTTTACGACAAGGCGGTAAGCCTTACTCCTTACAACATAATCAGCATCAGGATCGAAATGGTCAATGCTCGTTCCATTTTCAGTTCCATCCGATGTCCAACGAGCCGGATTCACAAAGCCATACAGAGAGAAGTCCTTAAATGTACCATCCTGCTCATTGGATAACAGATAATACTTGTCCGCCGCAAGGCAGTTCAATGCCATTGCGCAAGCTACGCCAATCACAGCAATTTTAAGCTTCATAAACATCTTCCTTTTCTTTATGGATAGAATTGAATGGGAAATCCCACGAATAGACATCAAAAAACATCAGATTATTCTACAGAGTGTCATTTCTATTTGACAAACTGGGTTCTAAATCTGAGTAAAGCTTCAAGAAAATAATAGTCCCCGTAGTTTAGAGGAGTATCAACCTCACTATCTTTTGGCTTATTTCCCACGCCATGCTTGAGAAGGTAATGCCCCACCTCGTCTGCTTCGGAGAAGTATGCGCTTGATGCAAGAGTAAGAAGCTGTTTCACGGCAAACTCAAGATATCTGCGAGAATTTACGGAATCGACATATCTGGAAAGTTCCACAAGTCCGGCCGCCATCACAGCGCCAGCGGAAGAATCGCGCTCTTCGCCTGGAGCACCGAAATCCCAGTACGGGATACCGTCCTCAGGCATATTGGGATGATTGATTGCAAAATCGGACACCTTCTGTGCAAATTCGAGATATGCCATGTTTCTCGTCTCACGATACATCATTGTATAGCCATATATAGCCCAGCTCTGACCTCGGCTCCATGCAGTGAAGCAACTTGCACCTTGGCCACGGCGGATTTCCTGGATGCGTCCGTCCTTCTGTGAATAGTTAAGTACGTGATACGTGCCGCCGTCAGCGCGGAAATGGTTTTTCATCGTAACGGTTGCGTGGGAATTAGCGATCTTGCCGAAGCGCTTTTCACCGGACAGGCTCTCCGCAACCGTCAACAGCTCAAGATTCATAATGTTGTCGGGAATGACAAGAAAGTCTTTTTCGTCTCCTATCTTCCCCCAACTGCGGATCACGCCAAGCTGGTCACTAAAACGTCGGGAAAGCGCCTTTGCAGAATCGACGAGAATAGAATCGTACCTATCGGTCTTCAGCAGACGACGCGCATTACCAAACGAACACATTATTATGAACCCAACATCATGGTGCCAGTCAAGATTCCGGTTTGGCTCAAGAAGTTCCATCCACACAAGCGCCCGGTCACGAAAGAACACATCACCAGTCGCTTCATGAAGCAGCAAGAGAGATCCAGGGAAGTGTCCAGTCCTCCACCCATGAATGGGATCCATTGTAATCTCGCGCTTTTCGTGGTTGAACCCACGCGGAATCATAGGCTTACCGTTCTTGTTCCACATGCGAGGCGTAGCCGCCGCATCGAGCGCGCGATAATGCGCAGCAGCCTTAGCAAAGATATCTGGCAAGGTTGCTTTGAGTTTTTGGACACCATCTATTGCTCGAGCGCTACCCATAAAAGCAATTGACGACAATGTCAATAAGAACAGCGCTCTACTTCGGATAACATTCGTTACTTGGCACACCATAACTACCTCCTATTGTTACCATCTCTACAGAGAAACTAATTACTTTCTTTTCACTAAACGGGAAGTACACACTTCCGTTTACACCACTGATGAAACTTATCCCTTCTCCTCCTTAGGAACAGCAACTGGTAGAATGTAACATATTACTTGTTTCTTATCAAGTATTTTTATCAATTATATGAAAGAGCAAATTCAGGGTGCAACTTGTTGTGCCCATACTCTTCGGCACCCTTGGCATGGAGGTCACCTGCCCCTTGTTCACTGGCCTTCTACCCTTCCCGATCTTGAACAGCCGTAGGGCCTTGCAAAAAACATCGCGATGCGACCATCCTTCACATCGCAGTACGACTGTCCTTCACATCGCGGTGTAACTGTCCATCACACTGGGATGTGATTACCCTTCACACCATGGTCCCGAAGGCGGTAGGACGGAAGTGTTCCATGACGAAGAGGGAAACGCCGCATGAGACAATGAAAACGCTACATGTGACTTTTGCAAACGCCCCATGTCCAAAACAAAATGCCGCATGGAGAAACTGGTCGCACAGCGGCGGTCTCAGGGCAAGCGGTATGCGGCGGTCGCGGGGCGACCGCCAACTCAACAGCTCCGGCGAGGTCGAAAATGGTAGGACGAGCTAGCCGAGCCCGCCGCAGCATGTTTTGCACCCAACCGTTTTAGTGCAAATTGTCCTGTACGGGGAAGCGGATTTGACTGTACTCTCTAAGCACTTTCCCTGTATCCCTAAACGAAAGGGTCAGTACGGGCGGCGCGAAGGTCAGTACGTAATACCTATATTCCTTTCTTTTAGCCTTTATTCCGCAAACATTAGCGAACGGAATCTTTCTTAGCGGAAATTAGAGATTCTATAGCTTCGGCAATACGTCGGCGATGTTCCATAATCGGAATCGGGGAATGGGAGAATTCCGTAAGAGACTTTGAAACCCCTTCTGGAACACGCAAAAGTGGATGATTGGGCGCCAATCTGCGGAGAATCGCGAAATACTCGTAGTCTTCGAGACCTTCTCGCAACATTTCCAAGCGAATTGTATCTACCGGCGGCGCTATACGTTCCTGCGGAGGATATAGAAGTAGGCCGTCTCCATTGCCAAATGGCTGCCCACCTGAATGTCTGCACATAGGGTCGACATATGGATTTCGAGGCTGATTGGGGTTGTTGTAGAATCCAGCGCTCGTCCAGCGCACAGTCTGCCAGATCAACACTCCGGTAATCCCCTCCGCCCAAGTCTGCCACATCCATGTGCGCAACTGAACAGCGCTTTGATCGATGAAAAGATTTGCATACGGCGCTTTCGGCAACCAGCACAGATACCACCAGATTTCATCACCCTGCGCCTTAGCCTTGGTGAACGCTTCTGGATCATCCTTAAGCCGATGCGTATGGGAACACCAGAGGTTCGGACCGCCCAAAAGTCCAGAAGTTGGTTCCTCGGTAAGCATTCTCCGAAGTCCTGGCGCATATCGCCTCACAACATCCATCCCTTGCATTACATATGGGTAATCTTTCTTCTCCGGCTCATCAAACCATAATGCATACGCGTGTTCCAACCAGCCTTTCGCCTTCAAGTGAGAGACAACCTCGCCTAGATATCCCTCCATAGCCTTTTCATATCCTTGGGTGCCACGAACCATACCGCCGACTGATGGCGTGCGATGCGAATGGGAGTTTCCGTGTCCCATACCTTCAAGCGGCATCTGAAAAGCAGATTTACCGTAACGGCTGAAATGCGATTCCATCGCCGCATCCCATTCTGACCAATCGATCGAATGCACTCCATCTTTCCAGCTCACTTTCAACAGGGAGTTTGGAGCCAACTCCCGCGAAGAAATGTGATGCGCCTTGAACGTACGCATGTAAAGATCACGCACAGCGTTCGTCTCAGCCGGGGTATTCAGATGCTGATATCGACCGACTGCCTTCATGTCAACGCCCAATGCCGCATTGCAGGTGACAGTATCCAGGAATTCAAAACCAAATACCCTGATTTTGAGCGGAACTTTGAATGTTTTGCGTCCAAAACTCCCGTCCGCCCTTTCTGCCGTCACACAAACCTCTCCGTCATATAAGCCGGCAGGAGTACCCTTTGCCGGCTTCACCCTAATCCAGAATGGCTGGTTGACGTTAGCCGCCACCGACAACGCCCTTCCATCCTGCAATGGCAACGGATCAGGCCAATCAAAACGAGACTTGGATCCTGTCCGTACCGGCACATATCCCACGCGCAGCACCTCTACCTCGGCGTCGATACCTTCAACCCGTGCCACTACACGCACATCCGCAAGATCTACTGTAGGATTCAACACTAACTGCACAACTTCAGCTTCATTAGCGGCGCATTCCATCTGCAAAGCGGCAGTACGCGCAGTCGGGAGCGCTCGACGGCGAGGGATTTTCCACCCGGATTGAGCCGTCCATAATCTGCACCAATCGTCTCCATCTGACAGCATTTCTCCATAATCCGTCCGGAAAAAATCATTTTGCGGATCCACCGGAGAAGCTGAGGGAATCACATCCAGCCTTTCTCCGTCTGTATCAGCCATGAATTGAAAGTGAGCTAATGTAGGCTTGCCTTTGTCGCAACGGATGCGTACCACTAGATTCGATACCGGGAAAAGCAAAGCCGGGAATTCAAGTTTTGTTATACCACCCCTAAAAGCCGACCCCAGCTGATGTTCTTTTCCGTCATTAGAAACCACCGACACATCCACTTTATTCCCAGGCTTCATCTTCCAGAGATTGAAGAGCAGTTTGCCGTTTAGCATATTACGCCCTGCCGGCGGCGCAACGGAATATCGACATTCCTTCCCAGCTCTGAGTTCAGTTCTAGGCGATATTTCCGAGAGATAGCGATTACCAAAAAGGAAATCAACGCCTTTCTTTACAGAAAATGTATCTTCAATGCCGCCCTGTGCCATAAGAGTGAAGGCAAAGATCAGAAATGTAACCCTTTTCATGGATTTCCCGTACTAGTTATGGTCAACGAACTATGACCGAAAATCCTGACTGGTAAATCGTTGACATCACCGTTGCAGAGCCATCATCGTTGGTGCGAACGGATAGTTTGGGCGTTCCAAATCCAGTTGGACGGCGAACATGAAACTTATCAACCACTGCATTAGCCTCTGCCGTGGATGCCATCGTAACTATAGCGCAAACAATTGAGTCGGCATCCTGGGCATAGCCGATAACGGAAACAGTTATTTTTGCGTCTTCGGCCTCTGTTCTCAGTGCTGAACCAGACTTCTTCAGACATAAGCCGTACCTCGAAGCATTATCTGATGCGTCGACAGCCAAATATGAGCCCTTAGAGAAAATAAATTCCAAACCGTCAGCTGATTCCGCAGATCCTACGCGCACAGAACCAGCTTTAACACGCACAACATTAGTACCAGCAACCGGGTCTTGCAGGATCTCGCCGGCGTAGAATTGTACACGACCGTCGAGCAACAACTCACCATCGCCCTCTTTCCAGAGTTCGCCTCCTAACGTAAGCGTGTTTTTGAAGGTAAGCGTTTTACCCGCCGACACCCTGAACCTCGCTGCATTGTCGATAAATATTCCTCGAGTTGGATCGGAAAATGTGACCGAATTGGTAACCTCTACCAAACTTTGCCCGATAATGGTTATTGCCGAATAGGTGTTATCATCAGCGGTGAATTCTCCACCGAGATTACGCGCATCAGAAATGATCATGCACATACACCTACCGGTTGATGCATCAGGTGCTTGAGGAAGGCTTTCAGAAGCCGTCTGCGGATAAGTCTGCAGAATCACTCGACCATGGTAGTTTGTGTTGAGAGCGGCAGGAATGAATATACCGCTCGGTTCTTTCTCGTTGGTTTTGTTGTACAGTTTAAGCGTACCTGAAC
>JAEIGA010017899.1_pt1 | contig 10792 bp, 8 predicted proteins | sample 9270691 | NCBI WGS metagenome assembly JAEIGA01 (sample SAMN17057246, study PRJNA624740) | gut metagenome | biome: biome; isolation source: fecal sample | host: Bos grunniens | place: China: Xizang | collected 2019 | reverse complement strand
GTTGCATTTTTTGCAACACTTCCCTCGTAAGTCAACTCTCTCTCTTGAAAGATAGCCTTGATATGTCGTGAAATAACGGATTTGTCTCGTCCGAATAAACTCGCCATTTGATTTAAAGTTAGCCACACTGTTTCATTTTCTAGTTTTACTTCCAAAGACATTTGCTCATTTGGTTGGTACAATACAATTTCGTTTGCCATAATTTTGCATTTTTTGTTTCTTATCTCGGCATTCCTGCCTCGAACGATTATTTCACGCTGCAAAGGTACTATACCAAACTGCTAAAAGTTGTCAGGAGGTGGTGAAAAGTGGAAATAAAGTGACTGTTTTTTAGTTTTTGTGGGAATATTTAACGAAGCGCTTCCGTTAGTTCAATTTTATTAATATATTTGTCTAACTGCATTCTTGGTATTTGATCATTTCTAAACACACTTTTAGAATTCAAATTAATTAAATGTTTAGATTCAAATAGTGCTAAATCGGTTAATCTATCATCGTTTTCTACATACTGAAGTTCAACTGCTATTCGATAGATTAGCACTAATTCCCTCATAATACCTATTGCTAATTGTCCATGATCAGTTCTTAATTGTATCTTGCCTGCTATTAATAAGTCTTCTATAACATGCAACAATTCTGCATCAGTATATTTAAGGTCTTTAATTTGCTGATAAATGTCTTTTCTAAAAATATAGGTATATGTTAAAAATACAGACACGAAGAATGCACTCATATTTAATTTAAGTGTTCTTACTACGTATTCCAATCGATTAAAATACTTCTCAACCTCTCTCAAACTACATGGGATTGCCTCAAACAATGTTTTTACCATGAGATACAATTGAACATCATAATCGGTATTATCATGGGAAAGTGGTGGAGAAAGTTTGCGTTCTGTAATGTATTGCTCTAATCCATGATACTTAATTAAAAAGTCGATATATTTATCAATGGATGGTTCTGGCAAACAATACTCTATATCAACAAATCGTCTGAGATAGTTTTCTGCACTTATATTTGAGCTACCATAGAATCCTTTGATTGATTCATGTAATACAGATTGGTCTACAGACAAAACAAATACAATGTTTTCTATTGAGAAGAGATGTTTGATGCGTTCTAGCATTTCTATTGCATATGTAGGACGACATCTGTCTAATTCATCAACAAAGATAACGAGTTTATCTTTACTTCCCTCTTGTTCTTGCAATTGCTTTACATACTCATGGAGCTGTTTTTTGAAGTCTTCAATGCGCTTTGTATGTTCAATGTAATCGTCTAGAACAAAGTTACATTTTACATCATTGCTTAATCTCTTTTTAAAGGTATCTAACGCAGCATCGCCAATATACCTATATGCAATAATTTTGCTGGCTATATCAGCAAGTTCTTTGACTGTAGTTGCTATATCCTTAACATGGCTATTCTGCTTTTGTGTTTGTTCCCATATAGTTGATATAACAACAGCGAAAGGATCTTGAATATAATCTTTCTCCCATGCGTTTATATAAACGGTTGAGTATCCCTGTGCTCTCAACTTAGCCTCCCACATCCGAATAAATGTAGTTTTACCATATCCCCAAGTAGCATTGATAGACATAGTGAAACCCGTCTTTGATGTGTCAATCAAAGAAGTTAAAATATCCGCATATTGCTCTCTATCCAATAAATCATTGGCGAAAGGATTATCCGCAGGAATTTCTAATATGTCGGGAGAAAAAATCATTTATAACTATATTTTACTTACTTGTCCATGCGCCAAGTCAAAGCCGTTTCCTATTAAAACAATTCTATTCATAGTTTATTGTGATTTTGTTATTTATTATATTATCACAAGAAAAAAGTGTTGAGGACTAATTATGTTCTTCGAGGATTTTTTGCCATTTTCGTTTTCTTTCTTTACTATTTTGGTAAACTTCGAAAGTATCTTTGTTTACAAAAATAGCTTCCATATGCAAAGTATCTTGATTCTCTATGTTTATTTCATTAACAAACCAACAAGATTTTTCTGCTAAACCAAAATGTTGACGTACAACAGAAATAAATTCATTATTAGAAAATACTCGACCATTATACGCTCTGTATGAAATTTTTGGACTATATTTTAAATGCCTTCTTCCATAATGAGAATCGGAATCTTCTTTTAAGATAATCAAAGTAAATGGGTAGTCTATTTTTTCTCCATTTATATAAACATTGTTAAAGACAGATGCTAATTGTACGACTGATGTGTCTGATCCCTTAACAACATTTCCACCTTTACCTAAAGGAAGAAATACTTGCCTTAGATCTACAGCATTGTATAACATACCCACGATTATTTCTTCAAAACCTTCGCGTATAAATTTATAATCTGGACTATTTTGTCCAAATGAAGTACCCCATGGAGGTGTACCAGTGCCTTCGATTAATTCGAAACCAAAAGCAAAAGAGGCTAAATCTAATTTCATAGTTGTTTAAATATATGTTTAATTAATATACCTACAAGGTTGATATCCCAGCCATTTCCTGCACGAGCAGAAATCTGAGTATAATTTAACGTTTCTGGGAATTTTATCTCCTTTTTGTTTGGGGTCATTTTAAATCCCATCAACCTAAATTGTTCATCTATTGATAATTTACGAATTCTTAATACTCCATTCCTTCTAGGTTCAATAATGCGCGTAATGTTATGGCTTGGTTCGGTGATTGTGTTACACAAACCATTCGTTTTGATTTTATGGTTATATACATCAAAACATAATGGTTCGTTAACACTAAAATTATGACACCCATGTCTTGCATGTGAATCTCTAAAACGTCTCACTTGTGTGTCTGTTAGATAAACAGAAGCAGGCGGCTCTTGGTCTAAAAATTCATGTAATCTAGGAGGAGTATACTCTTCTTCCATAGGTGGTATTAAGCTAAATTCAGCAGGTAGTTTTCCTCTATATGCGAAAATCCATAATCGTTCTCTATTTTGAGGTATACCATAATTCATAGTATTTAATACTTCCATTCTTATGTCATACTCCTCTCCTAATCCTGCAGTTAATGCATCACGAGTTTTCTTAAATTTGGCAGATTTGAAGCCTTTCACATTCTCTAACAAAATATACAGAGGCTTTTTTATTCTACAAATACGTATGATTTCATATATCAAAGTGCCTCTTCCTAATTTATCTTCTTCTCCCAATTGTAACCCTGCGCTAGAGAACGGCTGGCAAGGAAATCCGCCCGTAAACATTTCAAAATCAGGCAAATAATTTTTGTCTTGCTCTAATTGATCAGCAATATTTTTTATATCACCATAATTTTTGATTTTTGGGAAATTAGTTTCCAAAATCTGAATAGCACTTGAATCTATTTCTGAGAAGCCAATAACTTCATGTTTAACTCCAGAACGTTTTAGACCAAATGAAGCACCACCATACCCTGCAAAAGCTTCAAAGACTTTTATTGTATTTTTTGCTGTTCGTTTAATCATATGTAATTAGTACAATATATCAGAATTAAAACCAGAGTCTATAGCCAAACGCAATGAACGTTCACAATCATCTGCTAATTTACACTTGATCTCTGCACCACGCTCAATTGCTGCAGCAATGTGATCAATTTTTTTCTTTTCCATAATAGATAACAAACTCTTTCCTTCTTTTTTATTCCACATAGAAAGATTTCTCCAAAAATCAGCCCCACGATTATAAGCCATTTCTATGATTTCTTTTTGATCTTCACTAATAGTTTGGCTTTCAATGTCATTGGTCAATACAGAATCAGGAATTGTTATTGCAAGTGTTTTATTTTGTATATTATTCCAAAAATCTTGTTTTTTTGACTCTGTTTGCGGATTTTTTCCACTATCACCACCTATAAGACGAATATGTTCAGAAATACTTTTAATACATTCTTTAATTACATCAACCAAATCAGGTTGAACAGATTGATTCTCCCATATATAATTCAAATCCAACTTACCTTGTGATCGTAAAGATAATAGAGCTATTGTATAATTAGCAATAATAGCAGCATGTCCTTTATTTCCATCGAATTTTAATATAGAATCAACCTTTTTATAGATAATATATTTAGCCACAATATTGTGAAAGTATTTTTCATCTACAATAGGTTTTTGTTCTTTTATAATTTTCCAGAACTTGTCGAAACAAACCTCACCACCTTTACATGCATCAAAAGGTCTATCCATCCATGCCATTTCAAGTTTTGCGACACTCGTTTTATTAAATCTTTGATGTTGTGGACGTTCTTCTTCAAATCTCTTCGCTTTATTTGTACCTGCCCCACCTGCTTCTCCTCTGTCACTTAAAAATTGTCCACGCAAGCGTTCAAAATACCATAAAGTATGATTAGTTGGTGTCCATTCTTTTTTAGATTGTGTTTCTAACGAAAGCATATATGGAGCATTTGCAGATAAATCAGACTCTTGAATCTTAGTCTGTGAATTGGCATACTTAGCAATATTACCAATCAGCACAGGAACATTACTTTCGTCTTTCGGTGGCAATTCGGAAATTTTTACAGCAACAAAAGCTTTTGCTAAGTTTGCAATAGATTCTTTTCCTTTTCGATACGCATTATAAATAGTAGATGTTGTTTGACCACCATTTACAATGTGCCAATTTCGTATTTGAGTAATGTATTTTTTACCTGATTCTTCATCGGTTGTTGTTTTCACTGTGGCTGCTGTACTAGAGATACCATTATTATATGAGAAAAATAATTCTGGCTCATTAGCAATAGTATTTGCCATTTCTTTGTTTACTTTAATCTTACCACCGAGGAAATTACGAACATTTTTATCAATTAATCTTACTTTATACTCATGGTAAATTTTTGCCAAAACTATAGCAGGCATAATTGTAAGATAAGATTTTATGTTATTAACTCCATCAAAAACCTCTATACACTCTAATTTACCATTATATTCTTTATCAAGCTCAATTAACATCTCATTATTATTCCGCTTTGTTTGTTCTGCCTTTTGCACTTCCTTCATATCCCAGAAATGGTATTCAGTTGTAACAGTATGTTCTTTACGGCACATTTCTCCATCTGCAATATCTAAAATATCATTAGCAGAACCATTTGATAATACAAAGATACGGATAAGTTCAATTTTCTTCTTCAAATATTGTTCTCTAATCATATCCATAGCATCTGCAACATCAGGATTTATTGTTCTGTATGTTCTTTTAGCTTCATTCCCCTCGATAGATACATATATGAAATTCGTCAGGTCGTTCACCATTTTTTGTGCAACACTCTTGACTAATGTTGGATTTTGTCCTTCATAGTAAATCGTACCAAAAACATCCAAAATTCCTGTATTTTCTGAATAGTCAAAGGCATTTAATTTATATCTACCTGTTAATTTTTCTAAAGCAGGGTTACTTGCGCATTCACAAATTTCTGGGGCTACAGCTTCACCATTGGCTACAATATATTCAATAATAGACTTGGTGAGCTCTGTTTCAGGTGATGTTCCGTTTTCTTCTGCGGACATTCGAACCATCTCCATAAATTCATCTAAAAATAATCTTTCTTCTTGTGTCATAGTTGTAGATATTTATAAGTTTAATATTCTTCTATTTGTTTGCAAATCTCACTCAAAGACATTTTGTAGGAATCTGCAATTTTTGCCAAAACATCAATAGTTGGCATTGATAAGCCATTTTCTAGTTTACTATAGTACCTCAAACTTATACCTGATGATTCGGCGATATCATTTTGCGTTAATTTGATATCCTCTTGTTTTGACTTTTGAGTTCTTAGTCCACGAAGTACTAGTCCTACATCCTTTTTTAAGCGTGCTGTATTCTTTAGCATTTTATTTTAAATTATGAAATTTGCTGCAAAGATACTACATCTGCAAAACATACACAAGGAACTATAGTGCACAATAAATATATCTTATTGATTATCAGAATGTATTATATTGTATATTTAGGCACTATAGTGCTTTTTGTGTACTTAATTTCTTTTTTACAGCTTTAGAATTCCAACTTCAAGTCTCTAGCTATGCAAGAAAAATCGGGATTTCCGATTTTTCTGAATTGCCGAGGATTACTCGGATACTGAAGTGGGTATTTCCATTTTGGAAAGTACCACTTTATAACTGCGCAAATTTAAAGTTACACTTTAAGATTGCGCAAATCTGTGCGCAAAAATGCGGAAGAAATACTCAGGTAACAAGAGAGAACAAAGAAGCAAATATTAAGAATTGATACCTTTTAGTGATAGGGCCTTCTCTCGGCGTTCTCTCGCTCGTCTCTCGGAGATCGGTCGGTGTTTTGTGGCAAGATATAAGAGAGGTAAAAGAAGTGGAAATCTTAACAAAAGTGTGTTTTTGATAAAATGTACCAAACATGATACTCTTGGCGGTCGTGTCTACCCTGTACGACACTACCCTATAGCCTAACGGCTGCGTGACCGCGGTGGGTCGCGCCATTCTATGTATTGCGCTATATCCTTAGAGTGGGGACTCTTCGGGCGCAATACTCGGAGTGCGTTCCGTCGCACTCCTTCACCTTGGTTCTTCTTTGGTTCATCCTTGGTATTTGGCACGACAGAGATAGGCAAGGTACAAGGGAAAGGAAATCTTAATTTTCGTGTTGTTTAGAGGACGGACCAGAGGTCCTACAGGACGCTTTGCTACAGGACGCCCACCCTGTGGGCTACAGGACGGCCGGAGGCCTGGAGATGGTAGATATTTTTTTGAACAAAAATACGCCATCTTTGATGGCTACAAAAATAATTAAGAATCAAGAGAAACTCTTTTATTTTTGCTCCAAATGAAATGCAACAAGCCGCATTTGAGGGAGCAAAACAAAATGAGAAGGTTAAAGACAACTTAGACAATTAGTCGCCTCTGGCGAAGACAACTAAGACAATTAGAAGAGACAATAAAGACAATTTTATCTCCTAGCGCCAGAGGCGCGAAAAGTGAGAGGCGAGGGGCAATAGACAGCGAAGCAGATCAGAAATAACGATTAATCTGAACAAGATGGTGGGTCTTATGGCCACTAGATGTATATATACCATCGGTTGTAATTCGGTCGATATGAACACAACCACCCGCACAATGGATAATCTCCGTAGGACTTAACAACAAACCGACATGCGTGATGTTCGTGGCCTCAGGATCGCGATCTGCATGATTGAAAAACGCTAAGTCACCTGGCAAGACATCCGACAATGAGGAGACTACCTCACCTTGAGTGATCTGCTCACGCGCATTGCGCAAGATACTGATACCTATAGCAGCATACACCACCTGCGTGAACCCCGAACAATCGAGACCCATCATATTCTTGCCTCCCCAAAGGTATGAAGTGTTGAGTAATGTTTGCGCAACAGCACAAACATTGTTCCGAAGTTCAGCACGACTAAGGTCGTCGTTCGGAAGTTGAGTAGTATAGTTAACACAAGTGGAATCGATGAGGTATTGCTGACCAAGGACCTCAAATATGCCATCAGCATAATGAGGCAAGCGCGTACCGAGTGTAAGCACCAGGGCGGCTCCGCCATCCTTAGGCGTAGCTACTGCCATAGGCGAAACAACCACAGCCGTGGGGAGTGGGTAGGGGGTATCGATAGAAGTGAGCATCCAACTGCTGACCCAGCCAACTTGTCCGTCCACCGTGCTGCGGATCTTGGTCCAACCTGGAAGAGTATCAATAATCTCGCACACCTCGCCAAAAAGCAACTGGGTAGCTTGTTCCGCAGCCTCCGATGGCTCTTCACGAACAGGAGTGATAGTGGCATGAGCAACCGCATATTCTACTGTAGCGGATTGGACAGGCGCGGAATCATTGGCCATAATGCATGGAGATGCAAAAAGCAGGAATAAAGACAAAAACAAGATCTTAACGAATGGTTTCATAAATTTATTGTTTTGTTATAATCGGTGAAGGCGACATAGTCGCGGTGAAAGGGTGAAGGGGTGAAACGGGGTCGACACTACCGTCATTAACCGTATTCACCGATAATTACCGAACACTGACACCGGTGCCAGGTTTGTCCACTAAGGTCAGTTTGCCCTCCACGATTTGGATACCATCGTAAGGGTCGTTGCCCAGCAGGACATGACCGTCTAAATCGGCATAATCTACCAATGCACTCAACGTTGTAGCCGCTGAAATACCTGCACTCGTTTCCGTCATACAACCTATCATCACTAGCATATCCAACTCACGGGCCAAAGCTATCATCTTGCGGGCCTCGGCTACGCCGCCACATTTCATGAGTTTGATATTGATACCATCATAATAGGGCTGTAGTCCTGCCACATCATCGTGGGTCTGGCATGCCTCATCGGCAATAATAGGCAAAGTCACTCGCTCACAGAGCCAACGATGCTCCTCGTTCATATGCTTTGGCATAGGTTGCTCTATAAGCACCACTCCTTGCTCCTCCAACCATAGGCACATCTTCAGCGCATGCTCTTTGGTTAGCCAACCCTGGTTGGCATCCACATAGATAGGCTTATCGCTAATGCTGCGTATGAGGTTGATCATTCGCTTGTCCTCGGCCTCTTCGCGTCCAAGTTTGACCTTGAGGATCTTCGCCCAGTCGGCTTCGCGCACTTTGACTAGTACAATCGAATCAGAAGCATCGTAGCCGATCGTATAACTGGTGCAAGGGGTGGCACTAGGGTCAATATCCCACATTTGCCACAATGGCTTGCCCTCCAGCTTGCCGTATAGATCGTGCAGAGCGATATCGATGCTAGCTTTCGCCGCGTGATTGCCTGGCGCTAGGGTGTTGATGAGCAGCATGATACTATCCACATTCAGCGGTTTGCCGCAGCTGTTGATCACAGGCTCCGCCAACTTGAGGAAACTGCATACCGACTCTTGTGTCTCGGGTAGATAAGGTGGGAGTGCGGCTTCGCCGTATCCCGTCTTGCCGTCGAGCGTGATGCGAGTTAGCACGATGGGAGTGGTGGTGCGCGTGTTGGTAGAGATGCCAAAGGCATGACGCAGTTCACCAGTGAAAGGTTCGTAACTCAGCTGCGCAGTCTTCTCGCACGACTGGAATAACAGTGCCAATATAATGGCTGGGAGTAGTATGCGTTTCATGGACAATTATTTTACACTACAAAAATTATAATTTATTATAGAAAATTAAACAAAATTGTGTTTAAATCTCCTGCGTGGGATAGATTGGCTAGAGCGGTGGAGCATCTATAGTCCCTAGAAATCGGCGCAATCAGGTAGGGAGCTATTCGGCTCCTGCGATATATGCCTTGTAGATGGCGTTGGCCAGGGATTGGCGGATGTTTTTTTCCTTTACTGGGGTATATCCGTTGGTCATAGCCACAATACCCCAACCGTCAGCTGGACTCCATATCATGATGCTCTTAAGGCCATAAGCATCTCCTTCGTGTCCTATAGGATACATGCCTGGCTGATGGTATCGTTCGTCGTCGATAAAATCAACGAATTCGTATAGACAAAGGCCATATTGATCCTCCGCTGGGTTTTGCTGGATCCATACTGGTGTTTGCATCGTCTTAGCACTTTCCTCAGAGATGATGCGGATGCCATTTAGTTCGCCATAATTCATGTGCATCATCATATACACCGCCAAATCGTGTGCGGAGATTTTCACGCCTCCAGTAGGCGAGAAGATAGGGGCCGAATAGCCCATAATATAGTTCTCCATGCGGTGAGCTACACTGGCGTAGGCATCGGATTTAACATACTGATCACCTTCAGGATGATAGATGCTAGCCAATTGGTTGGCGTCCAAAAGATCGACATTGTGTCCGCCCGTCAGTCCGAGGCGAAGGATGATACTATCCTTGACATACTGATCAAATCGAACACCTGATACTTTTTCTAGTATGGTACCCGCAAGGTTGAGGCCAAGGTTGGAATAGTTGTAGCCATGGCCTGGTTGGTAGTCGTAGTACGAATCAACGCAGTCGCCATATACCGCAGGATTGAGGTGGTCGAGTGTGGAATAATCCTCTTTGTCACGAATACTGGCAGTATGCGAGAGTATCATTCGAAGAGTGATAGGCACATCAGGATAGTGCGGGTTGCGTATTTGGAAACCAATCAGATCGCTCACGTCGTCGTCCAACGAGATAAGACCTTTCTCGATCAATTGCATCAGTCCTGTGGCGGTAAAAGACTTAGAGATAGAGGCGATGCGCATCATGTGATCGTTGGAAAGGGGTGTTTGAGTCTCAATATCTTTGAGTCCAAATGATCGGTTATAAACAATTTGTCCATCTTTCACCACGACAGCAGAAACACCTACGGCATGAAATTCTTCCATGACTTGTAGGATAGCTTTGTCGGTTCGTTTTTCTACGGAAGGGCTGCAGCTGGCTAGACAGAGTGTTGCCATGGCAGCAATGATTGAGAAAAAGTGGTTGATACGCATGAGTGTAATGGTTTTTTATGGTTGTTTTTCTTCTGCCCGACAAAGTTACAAAAAATTTTGCATTTATGCAAATAAATGGCGAAAAAGTCGCTATTTTCTGGTGTAAGGTGTATGGTGTAGGGTAGCGCAAAGGTAGCGCAAGGGTAGCGGAAAAGTGGTATCTAGAGGTTGTACCTTTAGGCGGGCTCATAGCCCTCAAGAAGAGGGCGTTCCATCCCAATTTTGAGTAGGAACCGCAAGCCCTTAGTATAATTTCCCCCCTAACGGGGGAAATAGTACTATACTAAGAGGGCTCCAACGCGGTTCCACTCAACGCAAAAAAATGATAACAGAACCAAACTTCTGAACGTTATAGGTTAGAGGCGGGGAATAGCAGCAGAGCTGCGGTGTAGAGTGT
>JAEIGA010017898.1_pt1 | contig 10792 bp, 9 predicted proteins | sample 9270691 | NCBI WGS metagenome assembly JAEIGA01 (sample SAMN17057246, study PRJNA624740) | gut metagenome | biome: biome; isolation source: fecal sample | host: Bos grunniens | place: China: Xizang | collected 2019 | reverse complement strand
TGGCGAGGTGGTGGGATTATTAGGTCCCAATGGTGCCGGAAAATCCACACTGATGAAAATACTGGTAGGTGTATGGGAAGCAAATAGTGGCGAGGTAAAAACGCCTACAAAAATAGGTTTCCTACCCGAGCAAAATCCCCTGTATGAGGATATGTATGTTCGTGAATATCTGCGTTTTTTCGTAGGGTTAAGGAGTAAAGAGCCAGGAGCCAAGAACCAAGATGAAATTGTGGAAGAGTTGATTGAGCGAGTAGGACTGCAACGCGAAGCCAACAAGAAGATTGGGCAGCTCAGCAAAGGCTACCGTCAGCGTGTTGGTTTGGCACAAGCAATAATTGGTGATCCTGAGTTGCTGATTTTGGATGAACCGACCACGGGCCTTGACCCCAACCAATTGGAGGATATCCGTGCACTAATTCGCGAAATGGGCGAGCAGCGCACCGTGATTCTATCCACCCATATCTTACAGGAAGTCAAGCAGATGTGTACGCGAGTCATAATCATCGACCACGGAGAGATCAAGGCAGATAAACCGATGAGCGAAGTAGAGGATTTGGAACAACTCTTCCGAGATGTGACTGATTAGGGTTTAGTGTTTAGAGAACGCCCCGAGGGGCTACTGTTTAGTGTTTAGTGAACGCCGCAAAGCGGCTACTGTATAGAGTTTAGTGAATATGAATGATTTCGATATACGAAACCAAATGACAGAGAAGGAACAGGACAATGCGCTGCGTCCGTTGTGCTTCGATGATTTTGCTGGTCAATCCAAGATTGTCAGCAATTTACGTATTTTTGTGCAGGCAGCTCGTATGCGAGGCGAATCATTGGATCACGTCTTGCTATTTGGTCCTCCTGGACTAGGCAAAACCACGCTTAGCAATATTATCGCGAACGAACTAGGCGTAGGTTTCAAAGTGACTTCAGGTCCTGTGCTGGACAAGCCAGGCGATTTAGCAGGACTGCTAACATCGCTAGAGGATAACGATGTGCTTTTTATCGATGAGATTCACCGCTTATCGCCTATCGTGGAGGAATATCTGTATTCCGCCATGGAGGACTATCGCATTGATATCATGATAGATAAGGGTCCTTCCGCTCGTACTATTCAGATAGACCTGAACAAGTTTACCCTGATCGGAGCCACCACTCGAAGCGGTCTGCTGACTAGTCCGTTGCGTGCTCGTTTTGGTATCAATTGCCACTTAGAATATTACGATTCGCATATCCTGGCAGGTATTGTGGAGCGCAGTGCACGCCTTTTGGGCATACATATCGACAGCAAGGCTGCTGCGGAAATTTCGCGTCGCAGTCGCGGTACCCCTCGTATCGCCAATGCGCTGCTTCGTCGCGTGCGCGACTTTGCTCAAGTCAAGGGCAATGGCGCTATTGACTTGGAGATTGCCAAGTACGCTCTAGAAGCACTCAATATCGACACCTTTGGTTTGGATGAGATTGATAATAAACTACTTAGTACCATCATTGATAAATTTAGAGGCGGACCTGTAGGTCTAAACACCATTGCTACAGCAATGGGCGAAGATGCAGGTACGATTGAGGATGTATATGAACCATATCTCATCAAGGAGGGATTCATCAAGCGTACTCCTCGCGGTCGCGAAGCAACAGAGTTGGCATATCGACATCTTGGAAAAGCGCCACTAATCAATGGCCAACAGGAATTGTTGTTTTAAGCGATGGCGACGGTACGTTATGAACCCGTAATTCATAGCACTATGACCAAGACTAATCACACACGACTGGCTATCAACGCAGTATGCAAATTACTAGGCGGTTTAGGCATGATCGCGCTGCTGCTCTTTTTGCCTGCTGGCACATGGTGCTATTGGCAGGCATGGCTATTTATCGCACTGCTCTTTATACCTATGACCATCATGGGAATTTGGTTGTTATGCAGCAATCCCACGTTATTATCTAAGCGACTGAATAACAAGGAGAAACAGAACGAACAAAAAGCCGTAGTAGCACTATCAGGACTGATGTTCGTAGTGGGATTTGTATTGTGTGGTTTGGATGCCCGGTTTGCTTGGTCGCATATTCCCATGTGGCTTGTTGTTGGCGGCTCGCTGCTATTTTTGATCGGTTATGCTCTTTATGGAGAGGTCATGCGCGAGAATACCTATCTATCGCGCACGATAGAGGTGCAGGACGGGCAGCAAGTGATTGATACGGGACTCTATGCCGTAGTGCGTCACCCCATGTACTTGGCCACATTGCTGATGTATATGGCCATGCCGTTGGTGTTGGGTTCGGCATGGGCATTGCTAGTCTTTGCAGCTTATCCCATACTGATTATCAAGCGCATACAAAATGAAGAGCAAGTACTGCTGGCAGGTTTACCCGGTTATGCCGAGTATCAGCAACGCGTGCGCTACCGTTTGATACCTTTCGTGTGGTGATGGGCGCAATCAGTTGGTAAGCGGCAAAGCGGAAATCAATTGTCCTTGCAGCGAATAGTAGATGCCATTGCGGACAATATAGATTTGCGAATGATGAACTACCAATGTTGTGGTTTCCGCAGGAAGAGTGCTAGTATTGGTCAGTGCCGTTACGCAGTTGGTATTGATGGTCAAACCGTCCATTGCAAAATAGAGCGGAGTATTGGCACCCCAATCGCCCATATCCGTTGAGGTCATGCTGAAACTGATACAAGATGTCTTACCTAGACCGACAAGAGGCACTTTGGTCCAACCATTATTATATGTGCCATCCACAGCCAAAAAATATTTGACAGTAGCTACAGGCGTAAAAGTAGCATCTAGCGCTTGGATAATAAGGGCAAGTGTATCTTGCTGGGTAAAAGCACGAGCGTTAAACTCACCTTGGGTAATCGCTTTGTACGTGTTGCTATTCTGGCAAATATAGACATACTCCGGATAATATTCGCCATTGAATTGCACAAGATTGGATGAATATCCCTGCGATGAACTAACCCACTCGGAGTAGTAGCCAATGACATATGGTGTAGCAACGCCAGCTAGTCCACCATTAGCAACGCAGCCAAAGACATTAGCCGTATCTTGCGAGATGGTAGAGAGCGTAAATCCTTCCCAACTCATTCCCCCATAGGCATTTTGGCTAGGCAAATGCGAGAGACGAAATACGCCATTGTTGGTGTATATCCATTCGTATGCGCTACTATCATTGTAGGTGCAATCCCAGACATCGGAGATATCGTAGTAGGTATATTCTCCTGCGGTTGTGCTATAGTTGACAGGCAATCCATTCGCGTCCGTGGCGGTACTCAAATCCATGGTAATCACCTCCGCAGCAAGATTCAAACTAATCCAAATAAGGGCAAAACTCAATAACTTTTTCATTCCATTTCCATTTTGCCTGCAAAGTTACAAAAATATTTACATCCGCGCAAATAATTTTGCTTATTTTATCTCTTCAGCCAGACGAGCCGCAGTTTCACGATGGCGGCTATCGCTTTGGGCAATAGCGATGAGGAGTTTTTTGGCTTTGGTGCGGCGGTTTTGCCCCAAGTGGCATAGTGCCTCCAAGTACTCGATATCGTCCATAGTCTGTTGATAATGCGCATCGGTTGTGCTGAGCAGATCCCGCGCATCTGCGAGTATTTCTTCCGCCACGGCATAGTTGGCCTTCTGTATCTGCCACGCAGCATCTTGTATGAGGTCTTCGTGTCCGAGTATCTCCAGTTCGTATCGATCTGCTACTATTTGGTTAACCGATGGGGTTGCCATCGCCATCAAGTCATCAATCGTGTGTTCGTATGTGGATTGTTTGGGTTGCGATGGTGCGAAATAGAGCGCATACTGCCTATATGCCCAACGCGATGCCTGGCGATATACCGATGTTGGTATAGCCATCAGCAAGACACCCACCAAGACTGCTACAGCAGATAGGGTGTAGATGGTACGGCGAAGTTTGGGCCAGCGGGATTGCCTTGGCTTACTATCTTCGGCAGAAGATGTCGAAGCGGCAGTTGGGATGCATGGGTAATCGGTCAGCTTGCGCTCAGCATCCCATTGCTGCAGCTGTTCCTTCAGACCACGTGCACGGATAGCGTTCTCAATATCACGCTCAATTTGTTTATTATCAATATCCATAACCGTATTCTATTAGTTGTTGTTTGACAAAGGTTTTCACTTTCTTCATGCATTTCGCTTTCTGGCTCTTGGCGCTATCGGCATTGCTGTAACCTAGTTCCTGAGCCAACATCTCCATTGACTTATTCTCCCACAGGTATCCTAATAATAGCGGAGCACATGGTTTGCCCAACTGCTCAATCAGGGAGCGGATGATGCGCTCACGCTCTTGGGTATCCATGTCGTCATTAGGATCGAAGGATTGATCTGAGTATTGTGGTTCGTCGTCCATATCATCCGAGAGTTCCAACTCCTCTTTGATGTCAATAGCGCCCGTAGCCTTATCTTCATCGGTTCGGTTTCGTCCCTTGTTTCGCTGGTTGATAATTTCTAGCGCCACGTATCGACCAATGGTTTTGAAGTATGCCAAGAGCGATTTTTCGATATTATCCGCAGTAAGACGTTCGGTAAGGATATGCTGCTGCAAGCGGATGAAAGCTTCTTGATAGGCATCGTCCATGTCGTCCGTATTGGGAAGAAGACGCGTGAGCGATTGCTCAAATGGCATTCGCCAGGCATAGTACGCCTCGCGAATGCCACGTTGATTGTTGTCGAGAAACGACTGTATAATCTCTTTGTCTGTCATGTATATATTTATTATTCCATCATTTGCTGATTGTACCACTTAAGAAACTCCTCGTACTGTTTGTCGGAGGCAATTCCCATGGTATGGCACAATTCCGCCACGCGCGCACCCAACTCCAAAACGGTGTCGTAGCTGATAGGCAGGGTGATTTCGGCCTTGTCACGATTGGCAAAAACGATGCACTTCACATGCTTGTCATCCACCTCCTTGATCATGGCTTTGGTAGGTTTGACAGTGTGGTTCTTGCCGTCGATGGTGAGGTTGACGCTAGGCATGTTGGCTGGTAGTATGCCTACTACTTGACGGTTGTTAGCGAATCCGATTACACTCATTAGGCAGAGTGAGAGAGCCATCATTGTTTTTTTCATATCACATATTTTAGGTTTGTTATAAGGCGCATTATTGCGGCCTCTAATCATATGTGATAAATTTTCGCGCAAAGGTAACCCTCATCAAGTATTATTTAGCTCTATCCACCACGGTGATTCGACTAGCAGAAGATCTATTAGGCAAATCCACACAAATCTGCACGGGTATATGTTCGCGTATCTCTTCACGGTGTGAAATGATGCCTACTTGGCGATGCATATTCGTGTGCAAGGACTGCAAGACATTGACAGCCTTCTGCAGGTGCTCGCCACTAAGCGTACCAAATCCCTCGTCGATAAACAGCGTTTCTACACCCATACCTTGCCCAAAATCAGCCAGCGCCAACGCCAAAGACAAGGACACCATAAAACTCTCACCGCCCGATATGCTATGGACATTGCGTGTAGCATAGCCCTGGTAACGGTCTTCCAGTTTCATATCCAATGTACCATCAATGACCAATAGTCGATAGCGATCAGACATACGCTGCAGGTGGTAATTAGCGGCATCCAATAGGGTACTTAAGATGAAACTCTGTGCTATCATACGCATTTTAGAACCCAGACTATCGGAACCACCAAAAATACTACAGAGTTTTTTCCATTGCTCGAGTTCATTATACATCAACTTGAGGTGTTCGGTATCGTTTTTTTGTTGTCGATTTAGGTCGTCCTGCTGGAGCAACTGACTCAGTTCGAGCAAGCGTTGCACGCACGCTAGCTTCTCCTGCTCTATTTGTTCGTGGCGCAGTTTCATCTGTTCAGGGTCATCCTCTGGGGTCGCCGTAGCAGGGTGCAAGAGAGGATCCAGCTCGTGTTGCTGCAATTGCGTGAGCGATTCATCGTACAGAAGTTGAGCAGAAGAACATTCCGTATTGCACGCTTTCACATAGTTATCCATGCGCTCGTACTCGCTCTGCTCTACCCTATTCAACTCATCGATACGCTGCAAATCGTATGTTGGATTAGTCTGTTGAAACTCTAGCCATTCTTGCTCAAGCAGTCTCATGGTTTTGCGTATTTCGGTCTCTTTATCCAAAGCTATGCTCAGATCTGCTTGTAACTTTATCCACGCAGATTGCAGGCCAATGAGCATTGCGCTATTATCAAACTCCTCTCCCCAATCCACGCGCATAGCTCGTACCGCATGGTAGATATCCTGTATCTGCCTATGCTCTTGCTCGCTTTGCGATAGTGTTCGCTTCATATCTTCCAACTTAATCAAAAGACCATGGTATTTATCACACCTATCGCGCAATCGCCATGCAAACTTTTTAGGATGCTCTCGCCATTCACTCTCATCCACTTGGAGTGGTAGGAGTTGCTCTTGCAGTGCGGTGCACGAAGATCTCATGGCAGAATCAATGTCCTCAATGGCTCGTTGCGTCATCTTGTATGTTGTCTCATAGCCAGCTAACTTTGTGTTCGTTTCGGTCAGCGCCTTCAATTGATCAGAAGTACGATTTTGCGCCTCATTGCACTGACGCTGATAGGAGTCACGCAGAGCGCATTGTTCTTCATACTGAGTGAGTTGCTGTTTGAGTTGCTCTTCGACGAGCATCAGTTCTTCTTGAGTAGCAGCCTCCCACTGAGCACGCAGTTCTTCAACTAGCGAGCGTAGAAGTTCTTGCTTAGCTTGCAGACTTTGGTTGCATTGCTTCTGGGCATAGTCTATCTGTGTCTGCAAACTGCTCCTGCGTAGTTTGAGTTGGTTGTATCGTTGTTCAACGAGATTCTTCTGTTGCTCTAGATGTTTGCACTCTTCACGCAAGTTCATCACAGTTTGGCTCAACATGGCATCAGCAGGGAGCGCATCTACCTGCTGCTTGCATACGGGGCACACACAATCGCCACTCCCCAATCGCTCGTGCAGATGGGTACGCAACATCGTAGCAGCCTCGTTTACACTGAGTTCGCAAAAATCTCTACGCATAATCGCTTGGCGGAGTTGTTCTTGCCATTGTGCTAATTCTTGTTCGCATGGCAATAGGTCAATGGCATTCAATTCATCCGACAGCGTCTGCACAGTAGTGGCATATTGCTTGATATCGATATTACAGCGCACAAGTTCGCGTAGCGTATTGAGTTGTTCACGAAGATGCTGATGAGGAATAGTTTGCAGCAACTCATCTTGCTGACGAAGCAGGTTAGTCAACTGCGTGAGTTGTTCCGCAGCAAGTTCATACGCTCTTTGCTGCTCTTTTTGCAAAGCTTGCAGCGCACGCAATTGCTCATCAGCCTGGGTCATTGTTTGCAGTTTCTCAACACGTTCCGCCATCTTATCATCCAAGGTCATCAGCGTACTGTAGATTTCTGACACATTATTATATATGCTGATAAGGTGTCTTTCTGCATCGATTTGCTCGCTCATTGCATTGCAGTCCTTTTGTTGCTGCTGGATACTTAATTGCAATGCAGCCCAACCAGACATACACCTTTTATACTGCTGATGTAGTTGCTCCAGGTGCAGCAACAGTTGGTCCCACTCCTTGCGTTTCTCGCTGCTGCGAAGCAATACTTGACGAATAGCAAGCGTATCATGCCATGCCTCTATGGTAGCTTTGGTGCGCGCAAATTCTTCGGAACTTATTGCGGACTGAGCTTCTAAAAGACGCTGATGTGCCTCGGCGAGTCGCTTGGTGTCATTATCCTTGATCTTCAACCAATTGATGCGTGCAACTAAATCGCTTTGTTCTCCATTTTTAGCATCCAGATTAGAACGGACATGTATCTGCTCTTGCTCGTAGGTACGGCGCTCCTCCTCGCCGAGCACCTTGATGGCCTCAAAGGCAGATAGTTGCTGTGAATAAGCGAGTTCCTTCTCACCCTTGATTCGATAAATCGTTGCACCAATCTGGGAATATATACCCGTACCTGTGATCTTCTCTAGAATAGCCGACTTTTCTTTTTCAGTGCTCTGCAGAAATTTGGTGAATTGTCCTTGTGCTAGCAAAGTAGTACGGCAGAACTGCTCAAAATTCAATCCAACCACTTCTATCACCTTCTTCTCCACCTCTAAATAAGCATCACGTTTGTCGCCCGATTCAATCGTTATCTTCTCATCGCCACGCAATTCGCTCAGCGACCAAACATAGTTGCTCAATAGTGCATCAATCTTCTTACGTTTGCCACGTTGCACGCTCCACTCAGCCTCATAATTGCGCCCATCGTTCCCCTCAAACTGCAGTCTTACATACGCTTCGCCCGTTTGTAGTCGCATCATATTGCGCGGATCGTTCTGCGTCAGCTCATCGCTATTAGCCCTCACTGATGTGCCCGAAAGGTGTTCTATACGAGGCACTCTCCTATACAGAGCCAAGCAAATAGCATCCAAAATGGTGGATTTTCCAGAACCTGTAATACCGGTAATGAGAAATATGTCCGCATCGCGCAATGGCGTCTGCGTAAAATCGATCGTTGCATCCTCTATTGACGCAATATTCCTAATCTCAATCTTCTTAATCTTCATAGCGTTGGTTCTCAATAGCTTGTAACATAGCGTAGTTAAACAACTGCTCCATCTCAGGAGTCATCTCTTGTCCTTGTCTTTCCATCCATTTGCGCGCCACATCAATAGGCTGCATATGTAGCAATTCAGCTAACTCCATTCGCACCATCTCATGCGATTTATGATTGCTGGTCAGCTCTGTCTGGACACGCTGCACATTCGTTTCGCAATGTCGGGCAGACTTACCAAGCAGTGCTTCGTTGACTTTCCACTCATGGTCGTAAGGCAGCACATCATCACCCTGTAGCAACACATTTAAGCGTATACGAGCTGGTATATCACTAGGGAAGTTGGTTAGTTCTTGCAATACCCTATCCCAGGTTGCTGCTTCGGTAGCTGGTATATTCACCAAAGGCAAACAAGTTGCTATTTCCACCTCTCGGATATTAGGCATAGCACCTCGAGCCTCTATTTCCACGATACTGATACTATGACGATAATCACTAGCCACCTCATCAAAACTCATAGCAATAGGCGACCCCGAGTAGCGCGCACGTTCGTTTAGGTTTTGCGCTTTGTGTATATGCCCCAACGCCACATAGTCGTATCCCAGACCTATTTCAGACACCTCCATAGCCTCTATATTGCCTATGTACATAGCATCTTTGCCAAAATTATCCAAGGCATGCCCAGTACTCTCACATGAACTAGCAGCCAAGTGTCCGAGAAATATCACAGGCACATGGTCCGTATCGCCCTGCAAAGTAGCATACTCATTCAGTCTGCGGTAGAAATCGCTTGCAATCATGCGTTGCGCTGCATAAGGGACAGCAACCACATAGGCACATAATTGACTATTAGTATCATAGATAGGTAGTACATGACGCTCTACCTGATCATTATGGATATTCCCAATCATATGTACATTCACGGACTCCCAAAGAAGTTGATGGGTCTCATGCCTAGTAGCACTATCGTGATTACCCGAGATGCTGACTATGGTCATTGCAGGATGTGCATTATGAATAGCAACTAGGGCATTGGTCAGTACCTTCTGCGCTTTGGCATTAGGCATGATTACATCAAAGATATCACCCGCAAGCAGCATAATATCAGGCTTCTCTGCTGCTACACAATCAGTAATTTGTGCCAACATGTATTGCTGCTCTTGCGTTCGGTCTTCACCATAGAACACTTGACCGATGTGCCAATCTGAGGTATGGAGGATTTTTAACATATGATTAATTTTGAATTTGAATATATCCTTACTTTAGGGTGCAAAATTACCTATTTTTTTGCATATGTACAACTAAAATTTCTATTTTTGTCAAAAAAAGTACACATTTATACACCAGGGTCAATCTCCAATGACCATAGCATTCGCTTTCATCACACGTATAGCGTGCTGATGTATCTGCCTTACCCGTTCACGAGAAATTCGAAGTTTGTCCGCTAACTCATCGAAAGTTAATACCTCTACACCATTCAGTCCGAAACTGTGCTCCATAATCGTCTTCGCCCGATTATCATTGAGAACCAACAACCAACGATTGATGTCAGCTCGCAAAGATTCTTGGTCAAGTGCATTGTCCGTAGCAGGAGTAGAAGATTCTAGCATATCGCCTATTGAAGTATCGCTATCTTCACCGATCGGCGTATCTAGACTCATCTCCGTAGTAGCTAGGCGCAAAATATCTTCCACCTTCTCTACTGGCATACCAAGATGATCAGCTAGTTCGTCAGGAAGAGGATAGCGCTCGTTGAACTGATAAAACATCTGTATAGCCTTTTTGACGCGTGTCAGCAAACCCACTTGATTCAGCGGCAGTCGTACAGAGCGCCCTTTTTCAGCAAGAGCGTGAAGGATAGCTTGTCGAATCCACCATACTGCATACGTACTAAGCTTGAATCCACGTGTAGGATCAAACTTATTGATAGCATTAATTAGGCCGATATTGCCTTCCATGATCAAATCTTCTAATGGAACACCTTGATGCAAATATTGCTTAGCGATAGAAATTACGAAACGTAAATTAGAATTAACTAGTTGTTCCTTTGCGCGTTCATCACCTCTTTGCGCCAATGTAGCTAGTTCCACTTCCTCATCCATATTCAACAGTGGATAGCGTGTAATATCCTGCATGTAGCGACTCAGTGTAGGGGTTCGTTCGGTAATACTGTGCGAAATTTTCAGTTCTTTTATCATAGTTTATAGGTTAGAAAGATTATAGATAAATTAAGTCTCATCGGGTTATACTAT
>JAEIGA010017897.1_pt1 | contig 10792 bp, 12 predicted proteins | sample 9270691 | NCBI WGS metagenome assembly JAEIGA01 (sample SAMN17057246, study PRJNA624740) | gut metagenome | biome: biome; isolation source: fecal sample | host: Bos grunniens | place: China: Xizang | collected 2019 | reverse complement strand
CGTTTATTTGTGTGTATGCTCAGCATCTCATAACTGTTATCTATTATAATCGCTCCATCAGTCTGACTCAAGGAAAAGATGTGTGTACGAAAAGCAGTGCTGTCAAACCGTTGCATCCTGCATAGCCGATTATTCCGCTTAGCTGAATCAGACTGTATTCTGCCGCAGCAGAGTGCCGTTTTTTATAGTGGAAAAATCCGTAGTGATGGTGTATAATAAACTGCTAAATTCCACGGGTGTGATGGAGGTGATCCCGCAGCGCGGGATCCTGGGTTAAATTGATGGCTGTTCAGGAGGCTGATTGCACTTGACTAAAATCTTATTTGTGTGCCACGGCAACATCTGCCGCAGCCCTGCAGCTGAGTTTGTATTACGCGATCTGCTTTCTCGAGCCGGGCTTTCTGAAGAATTTCAAATTGATTCTGCCGCTACTTCCTCTGAAGAAATCGGCAATCCGGTTTATCCGCCGATGCGCCGCGTGCTCGAACAGCGCAATTACGACTGCACGGAGAAAACCGCACGTCGTGTTGTTCGCTCTGACTACGATCAGTTTGACCTGATTATCGGCATGGATGATGAAAACATATGGGACCTGCGCCGCCTGTTTCACGGTGATCCGGACGGGAAACTTCATACTCTGCTTGAGTTTGACGACCGGCCGTATGAAGAGATACCGGATCCCTGGTATACGCGTGATTTTTCCGGCTGTCTGGATGAAATCGAACTGGCGTGTTCCGGTCTTATGGAATTCCTGACCGGCGTTGTTTTTCTCGATTTTTCGGCATGTGCGGATATCTCTGATTTATATACGGAATTGCGCCGCAAAATGAGCTGGGCAGACTGGTACGGTGAAAACCTGGATGCTCTTCATGACATCCTGACCGGGCTTCCCCATCGCGGAAACCGGTTTATGATTACGCCCCCCGGTAAAGACGCGCCTGCAGAAGTACGGCTTTATGCCGAAAAGATTTCATCCGTATTTCTGGAAAGCGGAAAAGGAGAACTGGAATGACCAACGCAGCCTCTCCTGAAAAAAAGAATAACAAGCACGCATTCGGAAGATTCCTGGCCTTTCTGGGTGTGACGCTTCTGTGTCTCGTGGTCATTCTGCTCGGAGTTATCTGGGTTCTGGAACGCGGACCGTCCCCCACCGTGACCGGAATGTTTACGCGGTCGGTTCGTGAAACCAGCGCAATCCGCTGGATCAGCGACATCTTTCTGACGGACAGTGAGCTTGAACAGTATAAAAGCGTCAGCACGGAAAACCAGTCCACAGAGAGTGTCAACACTTCTCTGATTCACATCGCCGAAGGAAGCATCGATACAGGTTCCGAGGATTCTGTTCAGCTCATTGATATCGCGGAAGGCACCTGCAAGGGAAAACTGTTGATCGTATCCGATCCGAAGCAGGTCATTCTCGGCGTTTCGGATGAGTTTGTCAAGAAACCCGGCCTTCTGCTGACAGATATGGTGGCCAAATACGACGGGATTGCCGGTATCAATGCCGGCGGATTCAACGATGAAAACGGAAGAGGAAACGGGAGTACTCCGCAGGGTCTCGTCATTTCAAACGGCGAGATCGTTTGGGGCGACCAGTACGCTTCTTACCATCTGGTTGGGCTGGACAGAGACGGAATCCTTCACGTTGGCGCCATGAACGGAAAAACGGCAATCGAACAGGGTGTCTGCTGGGCTGTCAGCTTTGTAACCCATGACGGTCTGGCGTCCTCGCTGATTATCAACGGCGAGGTTCAGTGGCATAACCTGGGCGGCGGCGTCAATCCGCGCACGGCTATCGGCCAGCGGCAGGACGGCGCCCTGCTGCTGCTTGTTCTGGATGGACGCAGCATTAATACGCTTGGCGCGACTATGGAAGATGTTGTCAATATCATGCTCGAATACGGCGCCGTCAACGCAGGAAATCTGGATGGCGGATCCTCTTCGGTCATGGTATACGGCGAAGAGATTATCAACCACTGCGCATCGGTTACCGGTCCGAGACGAATCCCCACGGGATTCATTGTTCTGAAAGAAGGTGCTGATCTTGGCTGATTCTTCGCTGTCTTCCCGGAAAAAATGGCGGCGTTTTCTGCTGATCTGGGCACTGATTCTTCTGCTGCTCGGTGCGGCCGGCTGTTTCGTACTCTACCGTTATCTCGGCGTATACGAAGTAACCCGGCCGGAACCTGTTTTGGACGCCTATCTGCAGGACTCTTCTGCGGATGATCTGATCCAGGCCTCGCTGCAGAACATCAATTTGGAACTGACTGAGTTTGAGGACGCCGATACGCTTTATCGCAGTTATCTGCAGGCTGTAGACACGACGCGCTCTCTCAGTTATCGCAGCGACGCAAAGAACAGCAGCGCCGACCGGCTTTCTTATGTCGTCTACTCCGGTCCGAACGCTCTCTGCTCTCTGTGTCTGACTCCGGACGGTACGAATCCCGGATTCGGGAGACATGTCTGGCAGGTATCAGAGGTTTCCTCCGCGCCCATTACCGACATTCTTCCCTCTTTACAGGTGATTGTCGACGCCACCGCAGATACTCAGCTCAGCCTGAACGGAAAACCGCTTTCAGACGGCTACATTGTTGATCGTAATGTGCCGATTCCTGACCTTTCCCGGTTTGAAACCGGGCTTGACCCTGTTCCTTCGTTTATCCGTTATGAAATCGGGCCTCTGTACGGTGAAGTGAACCTGACGGATGCGTTTGGCAGAACCATTTCCCCGGAAAGCAATCAGAGCAGCGGGACGCTGCACTATTATGCATCTTCCGGTGCGGAAAGCCTGACGATTCGTGCTCCGGAAGATATCCGGGTTTCCGTGAACGGTGTGGAACTCAGCAGCATGGACATCTCTTCTTCCGATATGGGTGTTCTCCAAAACCTTGACGCCTATACAAAAGGAGAATCCGTTCTGACAAACATTTACCGTTTGGAAGGCCTGTATCTCACGCCTGTGATTACCGGCACGGATCCTGACGGGAATACGCTTACACCGGTTATTTCCTCCGGTGATACATTCACATTTTTCCATCACAACGATCCGGCTGTGGAAGAAATCCTGAAACCCGTTGCAGAACGCTTCTTCAGCGCATATATGGAATACTCGGCTCATTCCTGGGAAGCCAGCAGATTCTACAATCTGATCAGCCGTATCCTCCCCGGAACGGAACTTTATAATTACGTCATGAACTCGGCCGAGGCCATGTACTGGGCATCCGGCACCAAGACAGAGTATAAAGACCTTCGATATGAGCATTTTCATCGGGTCAGTGATTACTGCTACACCTGTACGGTTTTGTACAGTGCGGATATGACTGCCACCACATGGCATGATCAGTACACATACAGCCTGGAAAACGCATATGAACTGGTCTTCGTCAGCAGCGCCGGAACCTGGTTTGCTGCTGCCATGAACATCATTGCGGATGCTTAATGCATACACGCGAAACAGGGCTGCCTATTAAGGGCAGCCCTGTTTTTATACACTTTTTTAATTGTTATTCTTTGCCCTGCTCCAGTGCGCTGATTTCATTCGAAATGGCGCTGATTCTTGACTGCAGGTCAGAAAGCGGATCCACGGAAGCGTCTGTTTCCGGTTCCCCTTTCGGTAACGAAGTGTCCTCAGAGTCTTCTTCATACAGCTTTGTCAGGAACTGCTGCAGCTGTGTGTTGATGAATTCAACATTCTGCTCCGCACGGACTCTGACGGCATTCAGGCATTCCTCAACCTGCCGCGCGGCGTTCTCGGCACGCTGTTCCGCTTTCATACGCATTGCACTGCTTTCCGCTGCAGCGGAATCAAGCATTTCATCTGCGCGTGCATGGGCAGAACTGAGGGCCTCACGGTAAGCCGCCTGCAGAGAATCCAGCGCTTCCAGAGATTTTTTCTGTTCCTCAGACTGACTGTTCAACGCCTGGCGAAGCTGCTCGTTTTCCTGTATCAGCGCCGCAGCCTGTTCGCGGAGTTCTTCAAACACCGCATTGACCTTATTCGCGTTGTAATACTTCCGCTTCACCACATCTATGCTGACGGAATCCAGAAACTCTAACAGATCAGACATTTTCAATTCCTCCTGTGCTCAAATTGCTCAAACGAACCTCTTCGTAATACAGAACCTGAACGGTCTCCCGGTAGGGTGCAAAATACAGCTGAACAAGGTACCCGATCCCGGGAATCGCACAGGCAATCCCCCACAGAATAAAAGAAAGGTCCAGAATAAACAGCTGCATCTTATAGCCGTATGTCATCTCTTTTGACCTTTGAATACACTCCATTGCGCTGTATTCCGGATGATCCAGCATCAGATACACGGCAAAACGGTAACGATATGCCGCCACAATGCCCGGAATGATAAACAGCAGGGACCAGAGTAAAACAAAAACATATTCAAGAATCAGCAAAAACAGGAGCCGCGGCATCATTCCGAATCCGTCAAGCAGGTTTCCAAGAACCGGGCCGGTTCCGCGCACGGCGTTCAGCACAAACAAAGAAAAACCGACGCCGACAACACTTAACGCCAGCCGCAGCAGCACATCGATCAGGGATTCCCCCGCCCCCGGCATGGAACGGTTGATCAAAGTCATCGCGGCATCTGTTTTTCCGTTGCCGATCAGGTCCATAACCCGCATGGCAGTGTCACTGTCGACCCCTGTCAGGCGAAGCGACAGCCAGCCGATTAAAACCGAAAGCAGCACGTAGACCATCCCGGCAAGAATCAGGCTGGGTTTCGTGGTACGGATCAGTTCCTTTGCTTTCTGCTTTTGCAGAAGTCTGTTAATCGTCATGAACGAATCTCTCCTTTGACGAATGCTGACATGTATTATATGCCAACCGTCAAAAAAAGGAAAGCCCGGAAATATGAATTCTTTAGCGAATTCTTCTTGCCGAGCTTTCCTGTTTGAAGTAATATAATGCGAGAAGGGGGCGTTCCATATGAACCGATATGATCTTCAGAAGCAGATTGAACAGCAGCCGGAAGCGAAGCTGAAAGATCTGATTATGAAAATGCTGTTTGACGAGATCATCAGCCTGAAAATTGCGCCCGGATCCAGAATCAATGTGAACCAGATTGCATCCTCGATGGGCATTTCACGTACACCGGTAGTGGAAGCTGTTATCGGACTCACGGAAGCCGGTTTCATTGTGAACCGGCCGGACGCATCGGGCAGTTACGTTCTGGAGCTGAGCCTGAAAGATATGATCAGCCTTTATCAGGTACGGGATGCCATAGAGAGTGAAGCGGCATTTCTGTGTGCTCACAATGCCGAGGACAGTACCATCCGGGAACTGACCCGCCTTGCCGATGCGTTTCGCGACAGCGTCATTATGCATGATATCCGCGGCATGAAGGATACCGATATGCCTTTTCACCGTATGATCATTGAATCATGCGGCAATTCTTATCTCATTCGTTCCTATGAACAGATCGTTCCGTATTTGACACGGTATCAGGCTTCCATGCTGGAATTCATCGGGCGCAGCTCAAACGATCAGAATCCGTGGCTTTCCAGCGTCAAGTACAACCATACCGCGCTGGTGTCCGCAATCCGACTGCGGCTGCCCGAGCTGGCCAGGCAATCAATGAAAGAACATATCGCTTCCAGCCTGAACTTTACAAGCATGTCAGGCGAGGGCGTTGATCCTTTTGCATCCGCAAAGTAAGGAGAGATTAATTGACGCGTTCACTCCCCCAGAAGAACAGTGCAACCGTCCCTGGGCCGGTATGAGAGCCGATCGTAGTCCCAACGTTGTTGATGATTACTTTACCGTCCAGATTCGGAAATCTTGCTTCCACCAGATCGGCGACCGCTCTCGCGTCATCATAGCAGGCTGACATCGAGATATAGCATTTTTTGTGATAATCAAGGCCGCCTTCCGCGTTCTCTTCCATTTTGTTTACGATCTCGCGAATGACTTTCTTTTTCGTGCGGATTTTATAGCGCGGAATCAGTCTACCCAGATTGTCCATATTCATGAGCGGGCAGATTTCAAGCAGACCGCCAAAGACCGCGGCAGTCTTTGAGATTCTTCCGCCCTTGACAAAGAAGCTCAGATCCGTTGAGAAAAACCAGTGATGCACCTTCAGCCGGTTTTCGGTGATCCAGGCTGCGAGCTCATCCACGTCCATGCCCTCGTCACGCATTGTCGCGGCGGTATCCATCAGCAGGCCGTAACCGGACGAAGCGCCCAGAGAATCAATCACATAAATTTTTCTTTCCGGATAGCGTTCCCGCAGAATTGCAGCCGCATTTCTTGCCGCGTTGATGGTTCCAGAAAGGCCGGAAGACAGACTGACGTGGACAATATCTTTTCCGTCCTCCAGGAACGGAGTGAAATAATCCACATATTCTGCCACGTTGACCTGAGCGGTACGGGTATCTGAGCCGTTTTTCATGCGTTCGTAGAATTCATCAAACGGAATGCTCTCCCCCAGGTCATCCGGATACTCCACTCCGTCAATTGCAAAATGAAAACAGACATAGTGGATATCGCGTGATTCAAAGTGTTCTTTGCTGAGGTCGGCTGTCGAGCAGCAGCTGATAATGTAACTCATGACAAAACTGTCCTTTCTGATATTCAGTGAACTGTTTTCGATATATTCAGCATAGCACAGGATGTTTTAAAGCTCAATCTACGATGTAAAAGCAACGGGTAAATACTCTCTACCCGTTGCTTTTGTCTGCTCTACGATTCGTAGAACGCGTTATTTGAATTTTCTTTGGAGTTTTCACTCGCAGGTTGCAGCTGAGAAATACGATAATCTCTGCAGGAACCAGAAGCAGAAAAACCTGCCATGGGTTATAGCGCGGATAGCACAGGAGATAGCCAGCGACAAACAGGCTGAAGACAAAGGCGGCAATCGCAAACTGCAGATGTCCTTTCCGGTGAAACCTGATCGTCAGGATCAGATATACCAGGATCGAAACCGGAAGCGCTATCACAAACGCCTGCCAGAAAATGATATCAGCCATCCATAACGCCACAAACACCGTCAGAGCAAGCGTCCACACGCTGATTATGGCGACTTCAATGATCCGTGTCGTACTGTACGAGATCTTTTCCGTCTCCGGTTCTTCCACGGGAATGGGTTTCCACTCATCGTGTGATTTCAACAGGGAATCAACAGAAACCTGGAAGATTTCAGCGATCTGTGTGAGCACATAGGCATCGGGAATTGCTTCCGCACGTTCCCATTTGGAAATGGTCTTATCTGAGTAGTTCAGTCTTGCGCCCAGTTCCGCCTGTGTCATCCCGGCGCCGGTCCGCAGGTTGATCAGGTTGCTTGCGGTAATCAGTTTTAATTCATCCAATTGCATGAACAGTAACCGCCGTTTTATTCTTCCAGGAAGAGGATTCCAAGGCATTTGGGTCCGCAGTGTGTGGAGATCGTACACCCGGCAATCGTATGATGGATCTCCTTAACCGGGATTGTATCCCGCACTATGCCGTAGATTTCTTCCAGTACAGCCTGATCCACTTCCCCGGATTCCGTTATAAACACATGACCGGGACGGATCTTTCTGCCCATCATACGCTCTTTTACATACTGCTTGTATACGGCGTTGATATTCCCCCGGTACTTTTTATATACGCCAAGCTTGCCGTCCTTCATTTCCAGGCCGGGCTTCAGGTGCAAAAGATTTGCTCCCAGTGCCGAAACTGCCGAACAGCGGCCGCCTTTCCACATGTATTCCAGCGTATCCAGCACAAAGCTGGTCTGCACCTTATCTGTCAGGCTGCGAAGATGCTGCGCGATTTCTGCCGCTGACATCCCGCGGTCCCGGCACTCAGCGCCTTCAATCGCCAGAAGTCCAACGCCGGTAGACAGCTCCCTTGTATCGACAATGTGCACACCGCGAAGTTCGTCCGCTGCAAGACAGGCTGCATTGTAAGAGTTTGAGAGTTCGGAGCTGATATCCAGGTGAACCACAGAGTATCCCTGGTCGGTAAACACTGAGAAAAATTCAAGAAATTCCTGAACGCCGGGCGCGGATGTCTTCGGCAGGATCCCGTCCTTACGGTATCTGGCGTACATATCCAGCGGAGTAAAACCCTGGCCGTCCAAAAATGTATCATCACCCAGCGTTATGGTCAGAGGAATCGTATGAATCTGGTAACGTTTGAGAAGATCTTCTGACAAATCGCATGTGCTGTCTGAAGTAATAACAACGGGCTTATCCAATACCGTGCACCTCCGAAAGAATTAGGGGGGATTCCATTGCTGCAAAAACGAAATGAATTATACCATCACCGGAGTAATCTGTCCATGACAAAATCAAAAACGAACAAAGGGGTTCAGAAGGAAGAAAGAGAACTGATCAGTTCATGAAGGCTGTTCCAGGCTTCCGGATCGGCAGACAGCTCCCTGATCTGCTCATACACGCCGGCATCCTCATAGAGTCCGCTGAGCGTGTTAAAATCAGCTTCCGTTTCTTCCAGCAGGCCTGCAATCGTAAGGAGATTCTCATGGAAACGGTTTTTCTCCTCCTCCGTCGTCAGCAGCTCGGGAACAGCGCTTACGTCACATGCTCCGTATTCCGCCGCAAATGACAGCACATTCGTCGCCGCTACGGCTCGCTTCAGCGATGATCCGGCAGTTCCGGGATAGTAAGCGAGGATCGGATCGACCAGTTTTTCTTTGATGTCGGCTTTCGATACTTCCTTTGCGGCCGGTGCCGCATGGTCCTGAACGATCTGCCCGGCATCTGAATTCTGTTCGGAAACCGTGTTATCTGACGGAAGGTTCTCAACTTTTTCCATTCGCAATGACAGCACGGCAATCAGCACGATCAGCAGCAGTGCTGCAATCAGAATCAGCCATTTCTTATTCGTAACAAACGCCCTCTTTCATGATGGGTTCTGCAGCGGGAAAACCAGATGCAGCAAACAGTGATCCGCCGAAGGTGTTACCAACGGTTTTCAACATACTCACAGAACGCGTAAAAATCGTTTATCTCCAGCACGGTACCGTCATCCAGAGTAACCGTTCCACTCCACAACCCGTGAACCTGATGACTGTGCATCCGCATCACAAGGACGTTCAGGTCACTGTGATGATCATAAAACGGCTTCATGGTCAGATTAAAACGCCCGTCCTCCGAGATAAAGCGCCAGGGCTGCATATATTTGTCCGGCTTGGGAAACGATTCCACATCGACTGCTCCGAATTTATGTGCTTTTCCGTCATAAAAAATACAGGTTTCCGTTGCGTTGGATTCGTCTCCGATCCCCCAGGTAATCTCGAAACCGAACAGATGTTTTTTCCCTTTTTCATCTGTCAGCCATCCGGAACCGTTTCCCCAGTACCAAACCAGGGCATAAGGAGTACATACACGTCCCCAATCCAGAGTGCAGAAGCTGTCAGCTGCAGAAAACTCCCATTTTTCGTTTCCTGACCGGAGATAGCCTTCGCAGGGCATACAGTTCTGTTTGGTCGTCATAAAATACCGGTCAGGATAGCCTTTAAAGGGCAGTACTGTTGTAATGTTTTCCAGCCCTGCCGGGATTTTCATGGAGATTTCGCACTGTATTTCTCCGTTCTGATAACGCAGCGAGCGGCGTTCCATTCCGGTATCAGCTTCGAACACAGCTTTACCGACCCGGAAGTTGATATAATTCGGTACGTCTCCTTTTGCAGGAAGTGCATATCGGTCTTTTCCGCCGACAAACGGCGCCATATCTGAAACCAGCGTTTTCCCCTCTTTGAGGTCAACCAGCACGACCGAAGCATAACCGCCCAGAGAGATGTTTGCAAAGCTGACCTGAAGCATCAGCCGCCCGTTTGTAATCTGGTAAAAATCCCATTCTTTTCTGCGCATCACATGGCGGATCCGGTTTCTGTCGTATCGAAAGACATTCTTGCGTGCCCATCCGGCTGCCAGCAGGGACCCGTCTTGTGCAAGGAGTTCCGTTTCTTCGGTATATTCCCGCTGTTTACTGGGCTTATCCCATTCGAGATAGCTCTGATAAGTCTTTTCCATCAGTCATTCCTCCCTGTATTTCATGTCGCTATAAAAACGGTTTGTTCATTTCTCTTTCAGGTTTCCGGATCGAGCGGCAAATCACAGTCCTTCTTATTTTCGCTATCATGCGCAATCTTGCTGAGCGTGTCATCAAGAATGCTCTGCCTTAACTCAAGCAGCCAGTCTGAAAATCTGACGGTGTCGAACGCATAGGTTTTATTCAGTTCATACTCATTAGCCGCCCAGGTGTCAATCGGCGATTCATTATGCTGTATCAGGGCCTCAAGCTTATCCAGAGCTTTATAAATCTTTGCTTCCACGGTGATCTGCTGATCCATTTCTTCGTACAGTTCAGAAAGATACCCTGATACTCCTCGGGGCAATCCCGCAACCCATTGCTGAAGAAGAGAATCCTCCCGGCTTCTGTCCAGATCAGTCTTCACAAATGTTGGGATATCACCGGTAAAGCATTCCCCGAGATCGTGGATCAGGCACATGTCCACAACTCTGTCAATGTTGACATCAGGGAATTCCTGTCTCAACAGCATTGCCATCAGTGAGACTCTCCAGCTGTGTTCCGCTACGCTTTCCGGTCTTCTGTTGGTCGTCGTACAGTGCCGCGGGGTATCTTTCAGCCTTTCCGCAACATGCAGAATTTCCAGATATTCTTGTGCAGTCATACGGCAGTCCTTTCCCAATACTTCGTTATCCAATCCGCGCAATTGCTTTGCATGGTATTATATCACACATTCCCCTCCATCACAAGAACACATGAAAAACCGAAATTTGTATGATTGTCGGCCTTTCCCGCCGAATAATCTCT
>JAEIGA010017896.1_pt1 | contig 10792 bp, 6 predicted proteins | sample 9270691 | NCBI WGS metagenome assembly JAEIGA01 (sample SAMN17057246, study PRJNA624740) | gut metagenome | biome: biome; isolation source: fecal sample | host: Bos grunniens | place: China: Xizang | collected 2019 | reverse complement strand
GGGTTACAGCCATGCTAGGATCTGTCTATAAGCGAAACGGGCATCTCAACAAAGCTCTGGACCTGTTTCTGCGAAGCAAAAATGAGGCGCAGGACAAAAATGATGATCTGGGAGTCCTGAACAGCCTGCATGTGTTGATTGACCTGTTCCTTTATTGGGATATCCCGGAATATGCCGACCTATACGCATCCGAAGCCATAAGAGTGGAGAGAGGAATGAAAATGAGAAATCCTATGGTTTCGACTCAGACTTATATTGACAAAGGAAGAGCACTGCTGCAGCTTGGAAAAACCGATTCTATTTATTTCTATGCATCGAAGGCAAGGGAATTCTGTCATTCCCTGCCCTACAACAGCGGTATGGTGGACGTGAATCTTCTGACTGGCATCTATCTGACAGGAATGGATGGGGATTCATTGAATATAGGTATTCATGACCTGCAGAACGTCACCAGTCAAGGAACAGCCGCCAATCGCGCAAAAGCATATCATCAGCTGGCACAGACATACTTAAGGACTGGACAGAATGACCTGGCAGAAGTAATGCTGGAGAATATGTACACTTTGATGGGACAGAATGATTCACCTGTCTATATCCAGATCGACTACGAACCGATTCTGAATCATTACCTCAAGAAGAACAACCGCAGCAAGGTTGAGCAGTATGTCAGGTTGATGATTCATGAACAACAGAGACTTAAAGACAAGAAACTGAACTTCAATCTTGTTGATGCTATTGTTGACCATCAGATAGAACAGAAGCAGCAGGAGTTAGAGGTGGCACAGCTCCGACAAATCAACCAACGCCTCTGGCTGATGATCTGCATCATCATTTCCCTCATCGTGATTTCCGTGATAGCAGTCCTGTTTTTGCGTCAAAGAAAACAACATAAGATCTTCAGGCAACAGGCTGATCAGCAGTTGGTTTCTTTAGTTCAGGAATTGAATCAGACTAATGCGGAAAAAGAGATGATTGCGCGTGAAATAGACGAAATGATGAGTGACAAGGATAACAGGCAGGAAATAATGTCTCTGACACCTTCGATACTCTACAAGAACGGTGAGTCAAAGTTTCGTCAGCGGTTTGAGGTGCTGTATCCCCTATTCCTTCCACGTCTCCGTGAGAGAGTTCCATCCATTACCCGAAGGGAAGAACTTCTCGCTATGCTCCTTGTCCTCAAGCAGGATAACAAGGAAATAGCAGAATTGATGGCCATTGCCCCTCGAAGTGTCCTGATGCTTCGACATAGGTTACGCCAGAAGATCGGAATAAGTACGGATAATTCACTGGAGAACTATATAGAAGAGACATTAGGTGCTCAAGATTAAGGATCATTATTTAAATTACATAATTTTATGAAAAAACTTTTTTTGCTGCCTCTTACATTGATTGCTTTGTCATGCACAGATAGAGCAAGTAAAAATACTGTTGTAAAGGAACCGATCAATGTAGGAGTATTGACCGTGACTCCAATGAGTTCACAATACTACAAGGTCTATGTAGGAGAAATCGGAGCTTCAGGCTCTGCTATCATTTCTGCAAACCATTCAGGTACACTTGAAGCTCTCAATGTAGAGCAGGGTACGCACGTAAGTAAGGGTGATGTCATGGCGGAAATCGAGTCAAAGAATGTTCTTGCATCATACGAAATATCTCATGCAACTCTCAGACAGGCTGAAGACGGATACGAAAGAGTGAAGAAAGTTCATGAGAGCGGTACTGTAGCTGATGTCAAGCTGGTTGAGATTGAAACTCAGCTGGCAAAGGCAAGAGCTGCGGCCAAATCTTCAGAGCTGTCATTGGAAGAGTGCAAGATCAAGGCTCCGTTCAGCGGCACTGTCAGTGATGTACTTGTGGAACAGGGTGTTCATGTGAATCCGGGAACTCCTATTCTCAAGCTGGTTGACCTGTCAACGGTTGAAGTCGCCATACCTGTCCCAGAAGGAGAGATAGGAAGGATCAAGATCGGCCAGAAGGCGCTGATAGATGTTCCTGCTCTTAATGTATGTGGCATCGAAGCACGAGTTGCATTGAAGGGTGTGACAGCCACTTCCCCATCTCATACTTACAAGTGTACGCTGATTCCAGATAAGAAGCAGGTAAATCTTTATCCCGGCATGGTGTGCAAGGTAAGACTATCTGAGGTTTCAGACTCTTTGAGGATCAGGATTCCTGCATCATCTGTCGAGATGGATGCGAACGGAAAGTTCGTCTGGACTCTAAATGACGGAGTCGTAGGAAGATCATATGTGACAGTCGATGGATATCAGGAAAAGGGTGTAATCGTTTCATCCGGTCTTGAAGCAGGCGACAAGGTCATTGTAAAAGGTGCTGCAAAAGTCAGCACAGGCATGAAGGTTAACTCTGTTGAACTGACATTTTAATCAGACCTATGAAGAACGACAGCAATTTTGTCAAAAGTGCGATCAGGTACAGGAAACTGATATATTTCCTCGTCGCTGTTATGGTCGCATTCGGTATATATAGCCTTTTGGCGATCAATAAGGATGAATTCCCGACATTCCAGATCAAGGATGGACTTGTAGTGGGTGTGTATCCCGGTGCAAATGCGCAGGAGGTAGAAGAACAGCTGACAAGGCCTCTGGAGGAAATCCTGTTCAAGTTTGCAGAAGTAAAGCGCACCACCTATTCCTATACACAGGATGGTATATGCTACATTTTCGTCAAGCTTCAGTGTCCCGCAAGACAGAAAAATGAAGTCTGGTCAAAAATCAAGCTCAAACTCAATGCATCCAGAATCTTTCTTCCGTCCGGTGTCCTGACTGTGCAGGTGATGGATGAGTTCAGTGCAGTCTCCTCCGTACTCCTCGCCCTTCAGTCTGAGGACAAGAGCTACAGAGAGCTTGAAGAATACGCCAATGAACTGAAGAACGAACTCTACACAATCCCGGCTTTATCTAACGTAAAGATTCTCGGTACTCAGAAGGAGGAGATCGCTGTAAACATTGACAACGACAGGCTTTCTGCATATGGTGTCAACTCTACAATGATGACATTTGACTACCAGACTGCAGCGATGCAGACAATCAGCGGTAAGTTCAAGTCGGACTACATCAACGCTCCAATCCACATTGAAGGAAAGTTGTCCACTGAAGAAGAAATCAAGGACAGGATCGTATGGTCGGCGCCGACTGGACAGACAATCAGACTCAGGGATGTCGCTACTGTTGAACGCCGGTACAAAGCCCCTAATTCATATGTTGAATATAATGGGGAAAAGGCACTTGTCATGTCCATCGAGATGCGCTCCGGAAACAATATCGTTTCTTTCGGAAAAGATATAGACAAGATCGTAGCTGAGGTCCAGAAGACACTTCCGGAAAGCGTTACGATCACCAAGATTTCTGACCAGCCTAAGGTCGTGGATACGTCGGTTTGGGCATTTGTAAGGGATCTTGTCATCGCCATGATCGTGGTCATACTTGTCATGCTGATCCTCTTCCCGTTGAAGTCTGCTCTCATTGCAAGTTCCGGAGTTCCTATCTGTACAATCGCAGCCATTGCGATAATGTACCTCATGGGAATGGATCTTAATACTGTTACCCTGGCGGCTCTTATCGTGGTGCTCGGTATGATCGTGGATGACTCCGTCATAACGATGGACGGATATATGGACAATCTGGGCAAAGGCATGAGCAGAATCGATGCGGCAAGTTCCAGCATGAAGGAACTTTTCGTTCCTATGCTGCTTTCGACAGCATCCATCAGTGTCATGTTCTTCCCTATGCTTGCCATCATGACTGATTACATGGGTGACTTTGTGAGACTTTTCCCTTGGATCATCACGATTGCCCTGGCTGCATCCCTTCTTTATGCAATCTGCGTCGTGCCGTCGCTTGAAGTGAAATTCATCAAGTCTGCCGGCAGCGATAAGAAATCGAAATTTGCGGTCATTCAGGAGAAATTCTTCTCGATGCTTCAGCGAGGATATGAGTCTCTGCAGGTAAAATGTTTCAGACACCCTTTAACTACGGTTATGGTAGGTGTTGCATCTGTATTTCTCGGAATATTCCTTTTCACAAAGGTAAATATACAGATGATGCCTATGGCAATTCGCGATTGCTTTGCCATCGAGGTCTACCTGGATCCTAACTCGACATTGGATCAGACAAAAGCAGTCTCTGATTCCCTTCAGAAGATTCTCAGAAGCGATGACAGGGTCACATCCGTGACAGCGTTCATTGGTACAGGAACACCAAGATTCCATGCAACTTATGGTCCGAAGATCCCTGGAGAATATTTTGCACAGATGATTGTCAACACTGTCGATCCTAAGGCGACCGATTCTGTGATCGAGGAATATGAAAAGAAATATGAAAACTATTTCCCTGAAGCCCAGATAAGATTCAAACAGCTTGACTATCAGGGTGTCACTGCCCCTGTCATGGTAACCTTCAAGGGTGGTACACATGAGCAGATGCGTCCGTATGCTGATTCTCTCAGGGCGTTCATGATGGAGCAGATGCATGGTTCATTGAAATGGGTGCACAGCGACTATGACAAGAGTGTGGCAACTGTGTCTGTCGATCTGGATTCTGATGAGTCGACACGATTGGGGCTGAACCGAGCATTACTGTCGCTGTCAATCGCCAAGACACTCAATGGTCAGACCGTAGCTTCATATTGGGAAGGCGACAAGAGCATTCCTATCAACTTCTACAATGCCGTCCTTAACAAGGATATGAGTTATGACGAATTGGGTAACCAGCTTATGACGACTCCGATTCCTGGGGTCTATGTACCATTGAGACAGGTGGCCGATGTAACTCCTTCATGGCAGCCGATCGGTCTGGCTCATCTGGGTGGTGAACAGTCAATCACTGTCTTTGCAGACATGAGAAGGGGCAACAGCCAGCCAAAGGCCATGAAGCCGATCAAGAAATACATAGACAATGAGATCAGACCTAATCTTCCGCCAAATGTAGAAATCGTCTACGAAGGACTTACAGCAATCAATGCCATTGTGCTGCCACAGATTATTCTCGTCCTGATCTGCGCTGCCCTGATCCTGTTCGCATTCCTTCTCTATCACTTCAAGAAGATAGTTCTTTCGGTGCTTACAATCGTGCTCAGCCTGCTGTGTCTGTTCGGCGCTTCGTTCGGTCTGTGGGTATTTGATCTGGATTTCAGCATCACAGCTGTACTCGGAGTGATAAGTCTCATAGGTATCGTTGTAAGAAACGGCATCCTCATGTATGAATATGCGGAGATGCTGAGATTCGAAGAAGGATACAGTGTGAAAGAAGCTGCAATGGAGTCTGGAAAACGTAGAATGCGTCCAATCTTCCTTACGACATGTACAACTGCCTTAGGTGTCCTTCCTATGATTCTCAGCAAGGATGCACTGTGGATGCCTATGGGTGTCGTGATCTGCTTCGGATCGCTTCTTTCTATCATTCTTATTGTAGAAATCATGCCTGTATGTTACTGGCTGATCTTCAGAAAGGAGAAACCGGATACATTTATGGAGGAACTCGAAAAATAATGCGGAAGATGAAAAAGACATTATTAATATTGATGATTCTGATCTCAGTTTCAGCTATGTCCGCGCAGGAGATCAGCTTAAGCGTGAAGGATTGTATCGTGTTGTCTGAGTCCAACAATCCTTATATCAAGAACACATATCTTGACATTCAGTCTGCCAGATTACAGAAGAAGGAGGTCTTTGCCGAGTACTTCCCTCGCCTGTCGGCCAGAGCACTTGGTCTGTCGTCCTATAATTATCTGCTCGATATCGTTGTGGGCAAGGATTTAGGCGAGCTGATAAGAGAACTAGAACTTGGAGGAACCACACGATTCGGATTCAATGCCACAGCATCATTGATGCAGCCAATCTATGCCGGAGGAAGAATCGTGACCGGTAACAAATTGGCCAGACTCGGCATCAAGGCTGCTGAACTCAAGCATGAGGTAAACCTCAGGGAGAAAAGAGAGCAGATTGAAAAGATGTATTGGGAGATTGTTGCTCTTGAGGAGAAACGTCACACAATCAAGCATCTTGAAGAGCTTCTGGACATTCTTTATAAGGACGTCAACAGTGCCCTGAGTGCCGGTGTCATCACTGAATCTGATCTGCTGCTCGTGGAGATGAAACAGAACGAGCTCAAAAGCGGAAAGATTCAGTTGGAGGGAGGTATCAGACTCTTGAAGATGAACCTTTTCAACGCCATCGGTCAAGGATACTCATTGGTAAAAGGGCTTACAGATACATCCAAGCCACATATTGACAAGATTGTATTGTCCGACAGATTATCTGCCCTCCTCCCGCCGTCGGAGTATTATATTCCTGAAGAGGAGTTTGCTGCAGGGGTTACTGAAACTGAACTCCTTGAGGCAATGGTAGAGGCTAAGAAATTGGAGAAGAAGCTTGCATTAGGCGAATATCTTCCTGCTGCCGGCATCGGTATCAGTTATGGTTTTTCAACATTCGCAAGTTCCAACCACAATGCTATCGGTCTGGCTACCATCAGCATTCCTATTTCCAATTGGGGCAAGGGTTCATTGAAATTGAAAAGATTGGAAAATGAAATCTGTAAAGCATCCAATGAAAAAGAGTATCTGACTTCACAGCTGCTTCTTCAGGCCCGTCAGCTATGGCTTAACCTCAATGTTACATGGGAACAGATGAATGTTGCACAGGATAATCTTGAACTTGCAGAAAAGACTGTATATAATCAGATGTCACGTTTCAATGCAGGACTTATTCCGATTTCAGAAGTGCTGATGAACCAGACAAAATTGTTTGAGGCCACCGAAAATCTCATCAATAAACAGATCGAGTACAGCAAGGCCCTGACTGCTTATAACGGCAGAAAATCCAATTGATGCTATAAACCTGAGACTTCAGACAGATGAAACTTCTTAAAGATGCTCAGATATATGACGGAACCGGAGCTGATGCTTTCAAAGGAGATATTCTGATAGAGAATGACAGAATACTCAAAGTTGAAAGACATATAGCTCATGAGGAAGGATGGGAAGTCATTGACCTAAATGGCCTTTCTGTTTCTCCGGGATTCATTGATGCGCATTCGCACAATGACTGGTTCGCCATAAAGAATAGTCCTCAAAAGTACTTTGAGCCATTCATTCGACAAGGTATTACTTCCTTTATAACGGGAAATTGCGGATTATCAGCAGTCGGATTCGAATCCAGTTCGCCACATGCAGGAAAAGTGGGAGGAGGACTCTTCACTCACACTGACACGACAGGAGTATATCCTACTGTGTCAGAATTCTTTTCTGCCATTGACCGCAACACCCCGTGCAACATTGCTGTTCTCGCGGGGCATTGTTCGGCAAGAACCAGTGTTGCCGGCTACGAGAACAGGACACTGACAGAAGCTGAAAAAAAGAAGATGCTTCAGATAATGGAAGAAGCACTCAAGGATGGGGCATGCGGACTTTCTTTAGGACTGATGTATGAGCCGGGAATCTATGCTGACATCGAGGAACTCAAGGACGTTGCAAGGCTCTGCGAGAAATACGACAGGCCTATGACTGTACACCCGAGAGCATGCTCTGCTGTGTCAATGACCTATCCCCTGCTTGGTCGCCCGCACCTGCTCAGAGCCTTGGATGAGCTCGTTGAGATAGCATCCGGAACGAGAATGAAGCTTCATTATTCCCATGCAATCTTTGTTGGAAGGCGTTCATTCCGTTGCAAAGACGAGCTTCTGGCTATTCTTCATGGATTAAAGGATAAAGGTATCGATGTCGGCTTCGACATTTATAGTGAATTGTTGGGAGTTTCAGTTATCACAGTGGTGCTTCCAGCGTGGTATCAGGCACTGTCACCGGCAAAGAAACGCCACTGGTTCAACAAACTGAAACTCAACATATTGATTCGCGCAACCATCATACTTCTTGGTTTCGGATGGGATGACATTCAGATCGCCTATATCGGACCTGGTCACGAACAATATGAAGGCAAGAGCGTGGCTCAGATTGCCAAAGAAATGGGTAAATCATGTCTTGACGCTTACCTTGACCTTTGCCAGATGAGTGAGTTCAAAGGTCGCGTAAATATGGGTCCTTACAGCACTCCGGAAATTGTCAGCGAACTGTCCAGGGATGACAGATGTCTTTATATGACAGATGCGTGGGTAGAAGACCATGGAATCCAGAATCCTGCAATCTATGACTGTTTCCCTAAGTTCCTCAAGTTCTCTCTATGCGGCACTGGAGACACTATGCCGAATACCATCAGAAAGATGACAGGAGCTGTTGCAGAAAGGTTCTCGCTCAAGGACAGAGGAAAGATCAAGCCAGGATACTATGCTGACCTCACTGTCTTTGATGAAGCGAAGCTGCGTGATGGCATTCCAGACCAGGAGCAGTCATTCGGAATAGAGAAAGTTTATATTAACGGAATAAATGTTCTGGAAGGCAACATTCTCGACAAGGAGGCTCTCAAACACTCAGGAAGAGCGATGAGATCATGATTATTGAAATAGATTAGAATATATTTTATTTAATATTTTTCACAAAATGAGGAAACTATCACTGATTTTAGCAGCTTGCATTGCAACTGCATCTCTTGGCTTGACAAATGTCTCTGCTCAAGAAAAAGAAAAGGTCGTGAGCGGAACAGTCAACATGCTGTCCCCTACGAATGTTCAGATTCTGGATGAATACATATCCAATCAGCTTTATACAGGAAGTAATGTATTTATTGGATTGAACGTCAAACTTGGAGCCATCTATAAAAAACAGGAGAGACTGTCGTGGGATCTTTACTATACCAGTTTTAATAGGCCGAAATTTAGGGAGGACCTAGGCGGAGATGACTTACAATATCTCACAAATCCGGCGAAGACACAGAATCTCAAGTATGTGATGTACAATGTCGGTTATGGCACATACTACCACTGGAATTTCGGTAAGAAGTTGATGATCAAGGCTGGAGGTATGTTTGATGTGTATGGTGCCATGAAGAACAGTTCACCTGATGGTGTAAACAACAACCTGAATTTCGATGCTCAACTTATGTTCAAAGGACATGCGGCTATCAAATACGGATGGGATTTCAAGAAATGGGCCTTGGATATCCGCGGAAGTCTGACTCTTCCTGCCTTCGGAATGATGTTCGTGAGCCACCCTTCGGAAACAATACTAGCAATGGGCGGAAACGATCATTCTGTCGTAAAAAAAGAATTCAGACATACCTTCCTTGCATCGTACCACAACTATATGTCATTGGACTATGAGATAGCAGTTGACTTTGTCTTAAAGCCATGTACTCTTTCACTAGGTCTTTATAGCATAAACAAATGGTGGAATGCTTACGATCTCCAATATATCAACAAAATCAACTGCATGACATTGGGAGTATCGTTTGACATAGTTTCACGCAGCAAGTTCAAGACATCCAACATTAACTTCTAAACAAACACACAGATGAAACATATATCAAGTATCATTACTGTACTTACTGTCTTCTTTACCGCTTCGTGCGTAAAGAATGACTATGTAAAAGAAGCCAACTATGACTTTAAGACGAATTATGAGGTCTTCTGGAACCTTGTAAACGAGAACTATTGCTTCCTGGGTGACAATTACGGCTATCGCAAGAATGTTTACGACGAGAATGGTGTTGCACAGAAACTCGACTGGAACAAGGTATATGAGGAAATGATGCCTCAGGTTGAAGCTGCCACAACCGAAGAAGAACTGATGGATATTATGGGTAAATCCATCGACTATCTGCAAGATGGTCACGTCTGGATTGACAGCAAGTTCACTCATCGTGGATGCTTTACCTTCTACAACATCGCTTACCCTAACCAGGAAAAATATCCTACAAATTTCATTTCTGGTCTGATTACCGGTCAGTCACCTAAGATTTTGGACTATGTATATAGGTCAAGAAACGGTCACAGATATGGAATGATTACCAGAGGTGATAAAAAATTCTTCTATCTTCACCATGCTGATTTTACCAAGGAACTCAACAAGGAGGACCTTGAGATGTTCAAGCCGCTTATAGACAAGGCAGACGGGTTCATATATGATATCAGAACAAATCCAGGTGGAAGTGCGCAGTTGTCATTTGAAATCGCCGGAAGATTCGTAAAGGAAAAGATTCTTGTCGGATATCAGGTTCTCAAATCAGGAAAAGGATACAATGACCTTACAGAGCCTTCTCCTTTATATGTGGTTCCGTCAAAGGATGGCTATAATTGGGCTGATATGAAAACTGCAGTTCTGACAAATAGAGATGTCTATTCTACAGCCAACATGTTTGCATCCTATATGAAGGAAATACCTAATGCGACAGTTATCGGAGGCATTACTGGTGGCGGCGGCGGTGATCCGACGTCTTACTATCTTCCTAACGGATGGACAATCACCATGAGTGCCCGTAAAATGTCTCTGGATGTGAATAAAGTACACATCGAGGCAGGCGTAGAGCCGGATATCCAAGTTGACATTACTGCCGAGGATATTGCGAACAAATACGACAGAATTCTTGAAACGGCTATTGAATATCTGGCTAAGTAAAAAAACTTGCTAAGAAACACCATAACCCCCGAAGGACGGCATGACTTTCGGGGGTTTCGCCATCTTCATCATGCTTGCATTGCGTGCAAGAAAAATGACTTTTCCTTTGTAAGTATCAGAAAAAGCTATATCTTTGCGTCCCCCTTAAAAATGCCGATGTAGCTCAGTTGGCCAGAGCACGTGATTTGTAATCTCGGGGTCGTGGGTTCGATTCCCTCCATCGGCTCAAAAGTCTGAACAATGGTGCGGTAGTTCAGCTGGTTAGAAT
>JAEIGA010017895.1_pt1 | contig 10792 bp, 8 predicted proteins | sample 9270691 | NCBI WGS metagenome assembly JAEIGA01 (sample SAMN17057246, study PRJNA624740) | gut metagenome | biome: biome; isolation source: fecal sample | host: Bos grunniens | place: China: Xizang | collected 2019 | reverse complement strand
TCTTTAACATTTATTGATAACTTTGCTTTTGCAAATAATAAAATTTCATCTTTAACAATACCAACAGGATCATATATAGATTTAACAGAAGGAGGAATGTTTAATAATAATCAACTTCCTGATGATAAAGCCTTTATATATGCTCGTAATACAGATGGAACGATAGATTATACTACACTTGCAAGTTATGGTGGTTCAAAAAGATCAAATGTTGTAATTCCTAATACAGTAAAATATATTTTAGGAAGAAGTTTTTGCAATATATCAAATCTTACATCAGTAACTATTTCTGAAGGCGTAAGAGAAATTCATTATCAAGCATTTGAGTCAACAGGACTTACATCTATAAATTTACCAAGTACACTTTTAACGCTTGAAGAAAAAGTATTTAATGGAACAAAAATTTCATCACTTGAAATTCCTGAAAGCATTAACTTTATCAATGCATCAGCTTTTTCAGGAATGTCAAAATTAACAAACATAGTAATAAACAAAGAATACAATTCAATTGAAGGTTCACCTTGGGGAGCAAATAATGCTGCTGTTGAGTGGACAAAATAAAAAAAGACGAAAGTCTTTTTTTGTGTTATAATATCATTGGTGATTTTTATGTTTAAAATTGGAAATTTAGAAATTAAAAACAATGTAGTTTTAGCTCCAATGGCTGGTATATGTAATAGTGCATATAGAACAATAATAAAAGAAATGGGATGCGGACTTATATATGCTGAAATGGTAAGCGATAAAGCAATAACATTTGGTAATCAAAAAACAATAGATATGCTTTATATGACAGACTTTGAAAGACCAATAGCACAGCAAATATTTGGTTCAGACAAAGAATCTTTTGTCACTAGTGCTAAATATATATATGAAGTTATGAAGCCAGACATAATAGATATTAATATGGGATGTCCTGTTCCTAAAGTTGCTGTAAGAGCGCAAGCAGGAAGTGCCTTATTAAAATCTCCTGATAAAGTTTATGAAATAGTAAAAGCTGTTGCTAATTCAGTTCCAGTACCAGTTACAGTTAAAATCAGATCAGGATGGGATGAAAATAGCATAAATGCTGTTGAAATAGCTAAAATAGTGGAAAAAGCAGGAGCTAGTGCAATAACAGTTCATCCAAGAACAAGAGCACAAGGATATTCAGGAAAAGCAAATTGGGATATCATAAAACAAGTCAAAGAAAATGTAAATATTCCTGTTATTGGTAATGGAGATATTAAAACATGTTATGATGCTAAACGAATGATTGATGAAACAAAATGTGATGCTGTAATGATTGGAAGAGGCGTTTTAGGAAATCCATGGTTAATAAAAGAAACTATTGATTATTTAGATAAAGGTATTATTCCAAAACCAATTTCACCATATGAAAAAATTGATATGATAAAAAAACATTTAAAATTACTAAAAGAAACTAAAAATGATAAACTAGCATTATTAGAAATTAGAGGACATGCTACATGGTATTTAAAAGGTATTCCAAATAGCAGTAATTTAAGAAATGATATATGTCATGTTAAAACAATAGATGAATTATTAATTATTTTAGATGAATTTAAAAAGAGGTTAGATAATGAAAGTTAGTTTTAAAAGAAGACTAATAGCTTATATAATTGATTTAGCACTATTAAGTATTTTAGTAACACTTACTTTAGTAATCTTTCCTAATGATAAAAAAGAAATTAAACAAATTAATAATAATATTAACATTATTACAGAAGATTTATTAAATGATAAAATTGATAATAGTCAATATTTAAATATGTATGCTAAATATAATTATAAATTAGAAAAAAAACAAATTAAAACAAATGTTTTAAATCTTATATACATTATATTTTTATATATTTTAGTACCGTTTTTTGCAGGCGGACAGACAATTGGAAAAATAGTAACAAAAATTAAAATTGTTAATGAAGACAATACTGATATTCAATTTAATAAGTTAATTATTAGAAGTTTATTTGTAAACTTTCTAATATATCCTATTGTAACAATACCTTTAATATATTTATTTTCAGCAAAGATATATTTTATATTGTCATTATTTTTAATTTTAATTGAATTTTTATTAGTACTTTTTACTATTTTTATGGTATTATATAGGCATGACCGAAAAGGAATTCATGACATTTTAACTAAAACAAAAGTAATAAAATTATAGAAGGTGATAAAATGAGAGAATTTACAGAACAAGAATTAGTTAGAAGAGAAAAAGTAAATGCTTTAATTGAAAAAAATATTGATCCATTTGGAGGTCGTTACGATGTAACAACTGATTCAAAAGAAATTAAAGAAACATATATTGATAAAACAAAAGAAGAACTTGAAGAAATGAAAGTACAAGTTAAAGTAGCTGGACGTATTATGTCAAAACGTCGTAGTGGTAAAACTGGTTTTTTCCATATTCAAGATAAATACGGTAAAATTCAAATTTATATTAGAATTGACAATGTTGGAGAAGAAGCTTATGAATTATTTAAAACTTCAGACATTGGTGATATTGTAGGAATTAATGGTTATATTTTCAAAACAAATACTGGTGAATTAAGTGTTCATGCTGAAGGATATACTCATTTAGTTAAAGCTCTTAAACCACTTCCAGAAAAATTCCATGGATTAACTGATGTTGAAGAAAGATATAGAAGAAGATATGTAGATTTAATTATGAACGAAGATGCTAGACGTGTAGCTTTTGCTAGACCTAAAATTATTCGTGTAATTCAAAAATACTTAGATAACTTAGGTTTTGTTGAAGTAGATACTCCAATCTTAACTCCTGTATTAACAGGTGCTGCTGCAAGACCATTTGTTACACATCATAATGCTCTTGATATGCCTTTCTATTTAAGAATTGCAACAGAATTACCATTAAAAAGATTACTTGTTGGTGGTATGGATGCAGTTTATGAAATCGGAAGAATTTTCAGAAATGAAGGTGTAGATAGAACTCATAATCCTGAATTTACAACAGTAGAATTATATAAAGCATATAGTGATATGTATGGTATGATGGATATTGCTGAAGGTATTTTATCTGAAGCTTGTATGGAAGTTAATGGAACTTATGAAATCCCATGGAAAGGTGAAACTATTAGTTTAGCTCCAGGATTTAAAAGAGTTCATATGGTTGATTTAATTAAAGAATTAACAGGTGTAGATTTTTGGAAAGAAATGACTTTAGAAGAAGCTAAAGAATTAGCAGAAAAACATCATGTTGAAATTGAACCACATTTCCAATTTGGACACATTGTTAATGCGTTCTATGAAGAATTTGGTGAAAAATCAATTATTCAACCAACATTTGTTTATGGACATCCAGTAGAAATTAGTCCACTTGCTAAAAAATCAAAAGATCCAAGATTTACTGAAAGATTTGAATTATTCATTATGGGAACAGAATATGCTAATGCATTTACTGAATTAAATGACCCAATTGATCAATATGAAAGATTTGAAAATCAATTAAAAGAAAGAGAACTTGGAAACGATGAAGCAAACGATATGGATATGGATTTCGTTGAAGCATTAGAATATGGTATGCCACCTGCAGGTGGAATGGGTATGGGTATTGATAGAATGATTATGCTTCTAACAAACTCAGAAACAATAAGAGAAGTTATCTTATTCCCACATATGAGAAATAAAAACTAAACATTTTAATTGTTTAGTTTTTTTATGGTAATAAAAGCCATTTTATGATATTATAATATTGATTTAGAAATTGGAGGAGTTAATATGAAAATATTATCAGTAAACTGTGGAAGTTCATCATTAAAATTCCAAGCTTATGAAATGCCTGAAGAAAAAGTTTTAATTTCAGGATATTTTGAAAAAATTGGATTAGATGATAGTTTCTACACTATAAAATTTAATGGAGAAAAAATTAAAAAAGTTGTTTCAGTAAAAGATCATGCTGTTGCTGCTCAATTACTTATTGACGAATTATTAGAAAATAATATCGTTGCTGATTTAAGTGAAATCAAAGGTGTTGGACATCGTGTAGTTCATGGTGGAGATAAATATGCTGATTCAGTTGTAATTGATGAAGAAGTTATTAAAACTGTTGAAGAATTATCACCATTAGCACCTCTTCATAATCCAGCTAACTTAATAGGTGTTAGAGCTATGATGAAAGCTATTCCAGGTGCAGTTCACACTGCTGTATTCGATACTGCTTTCCATCAAACAATGCCAAAAGAAAACTATATTTATTCAGTACCATATTCTTGGTATAGAGATCACAAAATCCGTAAATATGGTTTCCATGGAACAAGTCATAAATACATTACAAATGTAATGCAAGATAAACTTGGTATGAAAGATATTAATATCATTTGTTGCCATGTTGGTAGTGGTGGTTCTTTAACTGCTGTTAAAGGTGGAAAAAGTTTTGATACTACTATGGGATTTGGTCCTAATGCTGGTATAACAATGGGAACTCGTTGTGGAGATATTGATTACGCAACAATTTTCTATGCAATGAAAAAAACAGGTATGTCTGTTGATGAAATTGACAATGTATTAAACAAAAAAAGTGGTTTATTAGGTATTAGTGAAAAATTCTCTGATAGTCGTGATATTGAAGATGGAATGAATAATGGAGATGAATTATGTACTTTAGCTAATACAATTTATGTACAAAAAGTTGTTAATTATATTGCTGAATACTTTGTTAAATTAGAAGGTAAAGTTGATGCTATCGTATTTACAGCTGGTACTGGTGAAAATGCTAGAGAAATTAGAAAAACTATAGTTGATAAATTAAATTGCTTAGGTATTTACTTAGATAGAGATATGAATAGTAAAATCGCAAGTTATTTAGATATTAAAGAAGGAGTTATTTCTACACCTGAATCTAAAGTTCCTGTATATGTAATTCCAACAGATGAAGAAGTAGTTATTGCAAGAGATGCATTTAACTTCGTAAAATAGAAAGTAGTCTGATTATATGAAAAATAAGTACCTTAAAATATATCTTAAAATTAAAAAATATAAAAAGATTGTAATAACAAGACATGTTGGGGCAGATCCTGATGCATTAGGAAGCCAATTAGCACTTAGAGATTCTATTAGAAAGAAATTTCCTAATAAAGAAGTATATGCTATTGGTGCACCTGCATCTACATTTAAGTATTTAGGACAATTAGATAAATTTAGAGATGAAATGTATGATAATAGTCTTTTAATTGTTTTAGATACACCAGATTGTAAACGTGTTGATGGTGTTGATCCTAAAAAGTTTGAATATTCAATAAAAATAGATCATCATCCATATATTGAAACGTTTTGTGATATGGAACTTATTGATGATTCAGCAAGTAGTGCTGCTCAATTAGTATTAGAAATGATTTATCAAACACCTCTTCCAATGACAAAAGAGATAGGTGAAAAATTATTTGTAGGTATCGTAGCAGATACAAATAGATTTCTATTTAAATATACAACACCAAAAACATTTATGCTTGTATCAAAATTAATTAAAGATACAAATATTAATTTTACTGATTTATATGAAAAATTATATTTAAGACCAGTTAAGGAATCTAGATTCCAAGGTTATATTGCCGATAACATGGTTGTAACAGAAAATGGATTTGCATATATTAAAATAGAAGATGAAATATTAAAAATGTATAATGTAGATGCTGCAACTGCTGGAAATATGGTTAATAATTTCAATTATATTAACGAAATTTATGCTTGGGCTATATTTTCACAAGATGTTTCTAATAATGTAATAAGAGGTTCTATTAGAAGTAGAGGACCAATTATAAATGAAGCTGCAAGCCATTTTGGTGGCGGTGGTCATATATTCGCAAGTGGAGTAAGAATTAAAACATTTGAAGAAGTAGACGAATTAATCAAAGAACTTGATGATATATGTAGTACTTATAAAGATGAGGAATAATTTATTCCTCTTTTTTTTGTTATTTTCTAAAAAAATTACTTTTTTTATTAAAACCTCTTTAAATTCTTTTATTTTTTGATATAATTAACTTAAGAATAGGAAAGCTAAATTCCTAGTCAGATAGGGGAGGATTTAAAGATGGCAAAAAATGCATCAAAAAAACAAGCTGGGAAACCAGCAAAAAAACCAGTTGAACAACAAAAAACAACAGTGAAAGAAATTAAAGTTGAACCAAAAAGATCAGCTGCAAAAGAAAAAGTTGCACCTGCTCCAATGGCAAATGATATGGTGGATAAAAATGATGATGATAAAATCTGGATTGTTATCGCAATATTATTAATTTTACTTATTGGGGGAGCTTTTATTGCTAATAAAATAGTAACTAATAAGAAAACACAAGAAAGTAGTAATAACAAAATATACATTTCTAAAAAAGTATCTAATAATGAAGATGGTTCTGTAAATGTTAAAGTAAAAATCAAATCAAAAATAGGATTAAAATCTGTAACATTAGAAGATGGAACTGTTATGAATTATAATGGTAAAAAAGAAGTTGAAGTTGAATTTACAGCAACAGAAAATAAAGAATATAAAATTGTTATTAAAGATGTTAATGGCAAGAAAACAACTAAGAAAATTTCTATTAATTCAGTAAAAGAAGTAGAAGAAACTGAAGATGAAGAAATAATTGTTGTTCCTGAAGTTACATACAATAATAATCAAAATAAACCATATTACCAAGCTCCAGCACCAGTTATACCTGAAGCGCCTAAACAAGAAGAGATGGAAGAAGTTAAAGAACCATTAGAATTTGAAATGGAAGATAACTTATTTGTAAAAGATTCAGTTATTCCATCAATTAAAGATGGTGTACCTGCAAGTTCTGTTTTAACAAGAGATGGTGAAGAAGTACCATATGCATATGGTGATGAAATTAGTGATGAAGGTGTTTATCAATTAAAAGTTCTTGATGAAAATGGTAATGAAACAATTTTAAATTTCACAATTGATAAAACTAGTCCACAATTTAAAGAAGATTATAACAAAGTATTCTTACAAGATGTTAACGTTATTGCTGAGGACGCTAACCTTGAAGGATATAGAGTAACAGTAAATGGTTATGAAACTACAACTAATGATGAATCTGTAGAAGTTCAAAATGGTGTTTATGAAATTGTAGCTTATGATAAAGCTGGAAATGAATCTACTGCTGTAGTAACAGTACAAGAATTAATAAATAATTATACAAGCAATATGATATTTGATCATGCTGTAATGTTAAATGTTAGAGAAGGATTAAATGTTGAAGCATTTGAATTACAAAGAAAAGGAATTAATGAATCAACAGGAATTGAAGAATTTACTAAAGTTGAAGGATTTGTTTTATCAAATTCAATTGAAGATGCTGGTGTTTATAAATTAATTGTTACAATTGATGGAAATGTTAAAGAATATAACTTTATCATCGATTATAGTAAACCAGAAATTAATGTTGAAGAAGATGAAAATGGAGAAAAAGTTGTTGTTGCTACAGACGATACGGAAGTAGCAGAAGTAGTTTATGGATGGAATAATGAAGTAACAGAAGAAACTCCAGAACAAGTTTATAATTTACCTGAAGATGATAAACCTGTAGTTCCAGAAGAAGAAGGGGATTACTATCTATGGGTAAAAGTTATAGATATTACAAATAAAGAAACAATTTATGTTGATGAAGAAGCTACAACTGTATTACCAGTTGGTGGTGAATAAAAGTAGATTTAATCTACTTTTTTCTATCTAAACTATATTAGATAATCACATAATTTAACATAATTAAAACAAAATAGTTACATAATTATTTGTTAGAATTAAATTGTTGGAGGTGATACATCTAATATTATTAAAACAAAAATAAATAATACTACTAAGAGGTGCAAAGATGTTTAAAATTTGTTTGGTTGAAGATGAAATAAATTTAAATAATTTAATTAAAAATTATTTAGAACATGAAGGATATAATGTTATACCAAAATATAATGGTAAAGAAGCTTATGAAATAATAGGTAATGAAAAAGTAGACTTATGGATTCTAGATATTATGCTTGGAGATGAAATAAGTGGTTATGATTTAATAAAAAAAATTAGGGAAACAGATAGCGACGTTCCTGTGATTTTTACATCAGCTAGAGATCAAGATTTAGATAAAATAATCGGTCTTGAACTTGGAAGTGATGATTATATAACTAAGCCTTATTCGCCTAAAGAACTTGTTTTAAGAGTTAATAAACTAATTAATAGAATTTATAAAGAAAGTATTAAAACTTTATCGTATGAAACATATGTCATTGATACAAGTAAAAGAACTATATTTGAAGGTAATAAAGAAATAAAACTCACTACACTCGAATTTGATTTATTAATATTATTATTAAATAGCAAAAGTAATTCTTTTAGCCGTGATGAGATTCTTGATAAAATTTGGGGAAATGATTATTATGGAAGCGATAGAGTAGTAGATGATTTAGTTCGTCGTTTAAGAAAAAAAATGCCTAAATTAAGAGTTAATACCTTATATGGATTTGGATATAGATTAACATAATGAAAAAATTTAATTTAGCAAAACAATTAATATGTATAATTCTTCTTATATTTTTAATTATTTTTGCTTCGGTAGGTTATATATTACCAAATGTGTTACTACCTATTTATGAAAGTAATATATATACTATATTAAGGCAACCACTCGATTTAGTTAATTCAGAAAATTTTATCAGTCCAAAAGAAAACAAAATAGCTTTTATTTATGTTGCTGATGATAAAATTTTAATATCAAACAATTTAAAAGATATAATTAATCTTTCACCTAAAAAAATATTAAATAAAACAAATGAAGTACAAGGAAATTTTCAATATCGAGGAAAAAACTACTACTATACTTTAGATAAAGAAAATGACGTAATAAAAGTTGCTCTAACCAATGATGATTATTTTAATACAATTAAAAATAATATTATAAATACTATATTCCCAATTTTATTTTATACATTTTTAATAATTATAGGCTTAGTATTACTTTGGAGCCAATTATTAATAAGCAAAATAGAAAATCTTAAACATAAAATAGACAATCTTGATAATGATAATTATAAAAAGAAATTTAATTATTATTTTGAAGATGAATTATATTCACTTTCTAATTCGATAGATGATATGAGGACTACATTAAAGAAACAGGAAGAATATAAAAATCAAATGTATCAAAATATATCGCATGATTTTAAAACTCCCCTTACAGTTATAAAATCATATATTGAAGGTATAGAAGACGGTATACAAGATACAAATGAAGGTATAAAAATTATAAATGAACAAGTAAATAAACTTGAAATAAAAGTACACTCCTTACTATATTTAAATAAATTAAACTATATAAAAGAAACAAAGAAATACAAAAAAGAAAAAACAGATGTTCTAAAAGTAATTGAAACATCTGTTACAAAATTTAAAGCAGTTAGACCAGATATTAAATGGGACCTTAAGTTTGATAATAAAACAGAATTTAGAGGCACATATGATATGTGGGAAGCTATTATAGATAATCTTTTAAATAATTTTATGAGATATGCAAAAGAGAATATTAAAATAACGCTAAAAAATGGAAAAATAACCTTATATAATGATGGAAACAATATAGACCCCAATATATTGAATGATATTTTTAGTCCATATAAAAAAGGTATAAATGGTCAGTTCGGTTACGGATTATCTATAGTTAAAAAAACAATATTATTATTTGGATATGAAATAATAGTACATAACGAAAAAAAAGGTGTAAGTTTCATCATAAAGTAGATTATATCTACTTTTTTTGTGTTTTAAACAATATAGTAATATGCTATAATTAAATTAGGTGATGGTAATGAAATTTAAGACAATATTGATTTTGATTTTTTTTACTATATTAAGAATTTTTCTTATAACAAACATACCAATTTTTTTATCAACGAATATGGGATATGATGATGTTTTAATGGTAAATCAAGCTGAATCCTTAATTGATGGTAATTGGCTTGGAGAATATGATGATAAAACATTAACAAAAGGATTTTTTTATCCATTTTTTATTGCTACATGTAATAAATTACATATTAAATATTCAGTAGGTAGTACTATTTTATATGTTTTAGCATCAATATTATTTATATACTCAATTCATCATTTAGTAAAAAGAAAAGGATCATTAATATTTTATTATTTATTATTACTTTATAATCCGATATCTTTTGCATTTGAAACATATCAAAAATTATATAGAAACAGTATTGTTCCAGCATTAACAATAATTATCTTTTCATTAATTATTTTGTTAATTAAGCATAAAGATTCTAAAAAAGGATATATAATTTCTTTTCTTGTTGGTCTTATATTATTTATAATGTATAACAATAGACAAGATATGATATGGATTGCTCCTTCACTTGTATTATTAGCTATACCTTTAATAAACAAATCTAAAACTTTAAAAAGCATTATGCCATTAGTCATAATTTTTATAACATTTATAATAGGTAATACAATAATTAGTACAAAGAATTATTTAGAATATGGTCTATATACAACAAATGAACTAGAAAAATCTTCATTTAAGAAAACTTTTTTAGAATTAAGTAAAATAAAATCAAAAAATATAGATTCTCAAATATCAAAAGAAACTTTAGATAAAGTTGCAAAAACAAGTGAAACATTTAATAATCTATATACAAAAGAAAAGCAAATAGAGCTTTATACTAATTGGACTTATAAAAGTTCTGAAATTGGAAAAGAAATAAACAATGGATTTTTAATATGGGCATTAAGAAGTATGGTTGATTATACAAATGGAGCTCAAAC
>JAEIGA010017894.1_pt1 | contig 10792 bp, 8 predicted proteins | sample 9270691 | NCBI WGS metagenome assembly JAEIGA01 (sample SAMN17057246, study PRJNA624740) | gut metagenome | biome: biome; isolation source: fecal sample | host: Bos grunniens | place: China: Xizang | collected 2019 | reverse complement strand
TGCCATGGATGAAGCAACCGAACGCGGCATGGCAAAAACATTCAATATGATTGTATTGGGTGGTTTGTTGAAGCTCCGTCCGATTGTAGAAATCGAAAGTGTATTGAAGGCTTTGCGCAAGACATTACCAGAACGCCATCATAAACTCATTCCTATGAATGAAGAGGCACTTCGCATCGGTATGGATATTATCAAGCCTATGGAAGTATAATAATCTTTAAAGGAACGATAAAAAGGAGAAGCTTTCCTCAATGGAAAGTTTCTCCTTTTCGTTTTATATTGTATCTTTGCGTCATTATGAAAATGAAACTGAAATACATATTTATCTTTATAAGTGTTTTGTGCTTCCTATCACCTGTTGCCGCACAAAATACAATTAGTAGCTCACGAGGTTCTTCCGCTAGCGGTAGAAGCCTTGGTACTCATGACCGAAATGGTAATCCTATCGATACAACAGCCGTAACCGATGCTAGTACCATTCCTATCGGTCTCTATCAGTGGAAAATTACCAGACGTCTAGGGAATATTGTACCGATTCCAGTAGACACATTACACGCTGGTTTCCAAAACACCAATGATCCAGCTGGACCTACTGGACAATATAATTATTTGGGGAATTTGGGTTCTCCACGCATGTCGCGTATCTTTTTTGACCGGAAAGAAGAAAGCCAATTCTTCTTCATAGACCCATACGACCAATCTGTATTGCGTCCGGAAGATGTAACATTTACCAACACGTTCTCTCCGTACACAAATCTCACATACTATAAAAGTTTTCACAACCGCAATAGCGAAGAACGTTTCAAATCCTATTTTGCAATCAATGCTAATAAAAGATTAGGATTCGGTTTCTACATTGACTATCTCTATGGACGTGGCATGTACAATAATCAGTCGACAGCATTTTTCAATGGTGGTTTATTCGCCAGCTATCGAGGAGACAAATATGATATGCACTTCATCTTCAACAATGACAACTTGAAGATGCGTGAAAACGGGGGGATTACTGACGATCGGTACATCACCGACCCATTGGATATGGCAGAAGGTAAAAAGCAATATGAATCAACTGACATTCCGACAGTCTTAAACAAGGTTTGGAACCACAATACAAGTTACCACGCTTTCTTGACTCACCGTTATAACCTAGGCTTCTACAAAGACAAGGAAAAAACAGATAGTTTGGCCAACAACAACCAGTCTATCGCTAATGACTCCGTTGAATCAGAAAGAGAATTCGTTCCTGTAACCAGTTTTATCCATACATTAGAAATGGATTTCAACGGTCGCAAATATATTTCACAAGATGATGCCCAAAATCGCCAATATTTTGAACATACCTATTTTGGCAATGATTCTATAGATCAAAATCGTCGTACTTCTGTACGAAATACATTCGGTATATCCTTACGGGAAGGTTTCAACAAATGGGCCAAAGCAGGTCTAACCGCATTCCTAACTCATGAATATAGAGATTTCACTTTACCTGACACAACAGATGTACCTGATCAGAGAGTTATCAAGCATTACAAAGAAAATGTTGTCTATGTGGGCGGTGAGTTATTAAAAGAACAAGGCAAGCTATTGCACTATAAGGTATTAGGAGAATTTGCTGTAGCCGGAGAAGATGCCGGTCAATTCCGTTTAGAAGGAAATGGAGATTTGAACTTGAATCTTCTAAATGATAGTGTACGTTTAGATGTCAATGCATATATCAAGAACTTAAACCCTGTCTTCTACTACCGCTATTTCCATTCCAAACACTACTGGTGGGATAATTCAGACCTATCCAAGATTATGCGCACACGAGTAGAAGGGAAACTCAACTTTAAACGTTTAGGAACCACACTACGGGCAGGTGTAGAAAATATCAAAAACTATACCTATCTAGCCAACACAAGTGTACCAGTAACTAACAATAACGGAGACATTATTTCATTCAAGAACAATGCATCCGTTAAACAACATAGCGGAAATATTCAAGTATTTACGGCCATGTTACAACAAAAATTGAAATTCGGAATCTTCCATTTAGATGGTGAGGTCGTTTATCAAAAATCTAGTGAACAATCCATTCTTCCTTTACCGGAACTCTCGGCATACGGAAACCTTTACCTCCATGCCGGATTAGTTAAGAATGTACTACAAGTATCATTGGGAGCCGATGTACGCTATTTCACAAAGTATAATGCACCAGACTATTCACCAGTCATCGGACAATTCTATCTCCAAAATCCGGAGAATACAATCGCTATAGGTGGATGCCCGATGGTTAACGTATATGCTAACTTGCATTGGAAGCGTACGCGTATTTTTGTGATGATGTATAATGTCAATCAGAATTCTGGAAATTCCCGATACTTCTTAGCACCACATTATCCTATCAGTCCGAGAATCTTGAAACTGGGTATTTCTTGGAACTTCTTTGACTAAAAACAAGAGGCATGAAGAAATATTATAAATATGGTATCATAGGAGTAATAGCGGTGGCTCTTTCAGCCATCCTATTCCCTTCTCGTACGGGAGAAATAAATTCTCCCCTTCCACGTTCCTACGAAGAAATCATTCAATCAGGAATTCTTCGTGCTGTAACGGAATATAATTCCATCAGTTTTCACGTAGAGGAAGATACCATAAGCGGATTGCATTATGAACTGCTACATACGTTTGCCCAATCCAAAGGACTGAAAGTAGAAATCACACCAAAAATGAGTATTGAAAAAAGAACTCAAGGTATCCAAGACGGTACATACGACATCTTGGCAAACAATGTATTGATAAGCAGTGATAGAAAAGACTCCATCCTTTTTACTCACCCCATTCTGTTAAGCAGACAAATACTAGTCCAACGGAAACCTCAAGAGAAAAACGATAGCACATATATCAAAAGTTTATTGGAATTGGCCAACAAGACTGTCCACGTAGTAAAAGGCTCTCCTTCCATTTTACGTATACAGAATCTGAGTAATGAAATTGGAGATACCATTTTTATTCAGGAAGTCGAAAGATACGGACAAGAACAATTATTGGCCATGGTGGCAAATAACGATATTGACTATGCCATTTGTGATGAAAGTATCGCACTGACATCTGCTCATCATTTGCCATTACTTGATATTGAAACGGCAATTAGCTTTACCCAATTCTATTCATGGGGAGTTAATAAGGACAATACAACCTTATTGGATAGTTTAAATACTTGGTTGGAAAACTATAAACAGACAGCATCCTTCCAAGAATTAATTAAAAAGTATACACTAAACTAACGAAATAATGAAAGCATTGGAAAAAATAAAATGGGGATTTATCGGATGCGGTGAAGTAACAGAAAAGAAAAGTGGTCCTGCCTTCAGTATGATTCGTAATTCCGAAGTTGTGGCCGTCATGAGCCGTAATGCAGAGAAGGCAGAATCGTATGCCCGAAGACACAACATTCCACGTTGGTACACCGATGCCCAATTGCTAATTGGCGATGAGGATGTTAACGCTATCTATATTGCAACTCCTCCTTCCTCCCATGCTACCTTTGCTATCATGGCCATGAAAGTCGGAAAACCAGTTTACATAGAAAAACCGATGGCAGCAACTTACGAAGATTGTGCCCGAATTAACCGTATCTCTAAAGAAACGGGGGTTCCATGTTTTGTTGCATACTACCGCCGATACTTGCCTTACTTCCAAAAAGTACGTGAAATGGTGCTACAAGGCGAAATAGGCAATGTCATCAACGTACAAATCCGTTTTGCACAACCTCCTCGGGATATGGACTACAACAACTCAGAGCGTCCTTGGCGTGTACAGGCTAACATTGCAGGTGGTGGTTATTTCTATGATTTGGCTCCTCACCAATTGGATTTGTTACAAGACATGTTCGGTTGCATTCTTGAAGCTGAAGGATATAAAAGTAACCGTGGAAAACTATACGATGCAGAAGATACTGTTAGTGCTTGTTTCAAGTTTGAATCAGGATTACCTGGTTCCGGTTCCTGGTGCTTCGTAGCACACGAATCGGCCAAAGAAGACCGTATAGAAATTATCGGTGACAAAGGAATGCTCAGTTTCTCGGTATATACTTACGACCCTATCATTCTACATACCGAAAGAGGAGAAGAAACCTTCCTTCCTCAAAATCCACCGCATGTACAACTTCCATTGATTCAAGCTGTAGTGGAACACCTACAAGGTAAAAGAATCTGCACTTGCGACGGTCTAAGTGCTACTACCACTAACTGGGTTATGGATAGAATTTTAAATAAATTATAAGACATAAATATGCACCAGTTTGCACAACTGTTTTTCTTCTTTCTTTTCTTTCCTTTATGCATACATGCACAAGAAAAGAAAGGGGATAGTATTGTGCAAGAGAAAAAAATAAGTCTATCATCTATGACAAATAGAATGGGAGACAAAATTATTCAGAAAGTCAAGAATCTCAATACCATTGATACAACTTATATCTCTCCCAACCTCTATAATCTGGCTTTCATGCTAGAGCATAGTACTTGGTACGAACACTATCAGTTAGGAAATAATTCCAAAGAAAATCCCCAATATCTAAATTTTTCTCCAACTTTAGGTACTAAGTTAGGTATCTATTTCGGTTGGCGTTGGATTTTTCTCGGTTATACTTTCGATGTCGAAGATTTGTTTGGTGGAAATAAAAATAAGCCTAAGAAAAAAGAGATGTCGCTAAATATTTATAGTTCCAAATTTGGGATAGATCTTTATTACCGTAAAACAGGAAGCGATTTTAAACTTCGTTCCTTTGAAGGTTTCCAACTGAATGATACTTCTATAGAGAACATTCATTTCGACGGCTTGGAAAGCCGAATTAAAGGACTAAATGCCTATTGGATTTTTAATCATAAAAAGTTTTCATACCCAGCAGTTTACAGCCAGTCTACCAACCAACGTAGAAGTGCTGGTTCTTTCATGGCAGGCTTCTCCTATTCACAACATAGCATTTCATTCGACTATGAGAAACTACCAGTTGCTATCCTTGACCGCATCAATCCTAGCCTAAAGTTCAGTCATATCAAGTATTCCGATTATAGCCTTGGCTTCGGATATGGATACAATTGGGTCTTTGCCAAGAATTGGGTATCGAATCTATCTCTCCTTCCTGGTATCGGATACAAGAAATCAAAAATAGACGACAATGATTTTAGAAACGAAAGTTGGATTAAGGATATTAATTTCGACTTGATTACCCGTGCAGGAGTTGTGTATAATAACACTAAATACTTCGTTGGAGCCTCTTTAGTCCTCCATACTTACGATTACCGCAAGCCTAGCCTTTCTGTAACAAACTCCTTTGGTACACTTCGTATCTATGCAGGATTTAACTTTTGGAAGAAAAAAGAATATAGAAAATAACTCCACGGGCATAATGCCCGCAGAGTTTATAATTTAGAATCGTGCTCCCAAAGTAAGAAGTAACTGATGACGGTTATTGTCCACCTTTGTAGCTGGCAAGTCAATATCATCAAAAGCATAAAAATCAGACTTATACATATCATACTTATAAGCCAAATCAGCATAAACCACATTACCTCTATAACCAAGTCCGAATGTCATTGTATTCTTATCCTTTATATTATTGAAATCGGTACTAGTTCTATACAAAGGCAATGCACTATAAGCATCATCTGTAAAGGCAGCCGAGGTATAATTATAACCGGCACGAACACTGAACTGTGGAGCGATACGTGCTTCCATCCCTACACGGAAGGTATGCACTCCCTTCAAGAAAGATTCTACAGTCGCTTGGTCACCCAGTTCATATCCATCCATATCTTCCAACTTTGAAGAACCATAATCAGCATATTCATACTCAGCTCCCAAAGCAACTAAACCGCCCAAAGTAGTACCTGCACTCACATTAAACTTCCAAGGCGTAATCATACGATAGTCATACGTCAGATATTTGTAATCCAAAAAGTCGCTTAATGTCTGATCATAAGCTTTTTCATAGGCTAAAATATCCGAAGACAAGGTAGAATTATAGTTTTCGGTCAGTTCATACCATGTCGGAGTATGAATCGCAAACCCCAAGCGAAATGGAGAATCTTCAATCGGACGAACAATTACACCCAACTTCAAATCTACACCTGTACCTTTCAAACCATAATAGTTATCCAAAGTATAACCACCATTCTCTGCCCCATAATCATCATTCAATTCTTCCGTGTACGAAGTATAGCGATCGTAATTCACATCATAAATACCCAAGGTTGCTCCTAAATAGATGCGGTCTTCGATATTGAAAGCTACGTTGAAATCGTATTGGTTAATGCCCCCTCTTTCCTCACTATAGAAATTATTGCTATAACCATCCCAACCTAGTACACCATCGTAATAATCTACCACACCGGTAGTAGCACCCAATACTCCCAATACCGGATATTGGTTCCAATATTCGCGATATGGATTTGCTGAATTTAAAATATTATCGAAAGCAGTTGCCGAATTAACTCCTGAATTACTCATTTCTTGCGCCAACTGCCAGCTTTGTGACAATCCATCCAACTGACCACCAGCCGAGAACAGACGATTAAAATTCTTACTCTTGTGATAGTTAAAACCGAAGTTCACATAACGCAAGGAAGTATTGTTTCCTACCTTATAAGTATATACAAAACCTATTTGGTCGAAAGAAGCCCGTGTCTTGTCTTCCTTCATACCTGTACCATTGAATGAACTTTCCGTTGCGGTATTATTAAAACCCATAGATACCGAAAAGTCATTGCTACGGAAAATACCTATACCAGCTGGATTGGTCCCCATTACAGACATATCACCACCCAAAGCACCCATAGCTCCGCCCATTCCGACAAAACGGGCCGTTCCATTCAAGTCATTACCCAACAAACGTTCGGCATCGTAAGCATTTTGCGCATTAACAGTCATAGCCAACATCAGGCAACATACTGCTATCATTCCTTTCTTTATCATAATTTCAGTTTTTTTGTTGTTCATGTTTATCTTCTACCGCCACCACCGCTACGGCTACCACCGTTGCCAACAGATGAGCGTGAACTGCTACCACTTCCGCTACTATATGAAGAGCGAGAACTGCTGCTTCCACTGGAATAGCTGCTTCTTGATGATGAAGAACGGCTGCTATTATAAGAAGAACGGTTTTCAGAACTTCTCGATGATGAATTATTTCTGTAAGCTCCTCTTTCTGCTGCACCACTTTTTCTTTGATAAGAAGAAGATCCCGTATTGTTCACCGTACTACGAGTACTGCTCTGGCGAGTATAAGAAGAACTCTTACCTTGATTCTGGCGAGTATAGCTAGAATTGTCACGACCTCTTACAGCCGAGCGTTGTGGACGAACTGATGAAGAACCATCCTTAGCAGTTACTACACGACCGGAACTTCTTACGGTACCCTCATTACGGTTGTTGTTTTGGCGGACACCATTTACATAATTATCACGGCTGTTACGGTTTCCTGTTGTCACCACTCTACGGCTGGAAACACCTGTAGTAGCGTAACTATGGCTATATCTGCCAGCATGGATACCCGGATTGCGTGCGCTGGAACCATTCCAACCATGGCCACCACCCCAATAACCACCTACACCACCCCATGTATAATGAGGATAATAGTGAGGATAATAGGGATGATGATGGTGGTGGTGATAATGAGGCCATCCGCCCCAGTAACTTCCATACCAATATCCCGGACCATACCAACTGTTATAATACCATGACGAACGCCATCCCCAAGAATAATCGAAACGCCAATCCCACCACAAACGGTTAGTATAAGTAGGGAATGCATATGCATAATAGCCATCATCAAACACATTCCATTCCCAAGAAGGAAGTGTATAGACCACCTCCCAATAAAGCGGACTGCTTACTGGAATAGCATAGCGTGGATTACGGAAACGGATGATTCGCATGGCATATTCATAATCACTCTGCGAACCCTCGAAACCGTTCACCCATTCGCCTCGCTCATTGTAAGGCTTCTCTTCAATATACAATGTATCATTCTCCATAGAGAATGTATTATCACGCGATGTGTATCGACGGTTGTATTCATCCACATCACGCAAGTTTCCTTTCACATCCTTTACTACTACTGTAGAACCAGGAGCAGCATAAACTGTAGTCGGAGTCTTTTCCTTTTCAATGACTACCTTGGCAGGTATTCCGCTTGTCTCCTTCTTTTCTGTCTTCTTTTTCGGAATGAAATAAAGGTCATCATTGCTCTGTGCCATGACAAGGAATGGCAAAAATGCCATCAGCAATGAAACTAAAACAGGCTTTTTCATACGCATATTCATTTTACTTTGTTCTTATCTTTTTTTACTGGTACAAAAATAACAAAGATGTATGAATAAAGAGAGGGGAAAATCCCTATTCTTCAGTAGGGATTTCCCTATTTCTGATAAAATTTCTATCTTTGCTACCAAACAAAACATATTATAAAGGTATGAAATATTTTGAAGTTACATTCACCACTGCCCCTTGTAATGAAACCGTAAACGATGTAGTTTCGGCTTTGGCGGGCGAAATCGGGTTCGAAAGTTTTGTAGAATGGGAAAATGGTGTACAGGCTTATGTCCAACAAACCCTGTTCGATGAAGAAGCATTGAAAGATATGGTAGATAACTTCCCTCTTCCTGACACACAAATTTCATACGAAATCAAGGAAGCGGAAGACAAGGATTGGAACGAAGAATGGGAAAAGAATTTCTTCCAGCCTATTGTTATCGGTGATCGTTGCTGCATCCACAGCACCTTCCACAAGGATACACCACAAACGGAATACGAAATCCTGATTAATCCACAAATGGCTTTCGGTACCGGACATCACGAAACCACCAGTTCCATTATCTGTGAATTGCTGGATGCCGACTTGCAAGGAAAGTCTGTCCTCGATATGGGCTGTGGAACCTCCATTCTCGCTATTCTTGCTTCCATGCGTGGTGCCGATCCGGTAACAGCCATCGACATCGACGACTGGTGCGTGAACAATTCCCGTGACAACATCGAGTTGAACAATATTCATAATATAAAGGTAGAGTTAGGCGATGCCAGCTTATTGGAAGGCCGTGAACCATTCGATGTGATTATAGCCAATATCAACCGAAACATTCTATTAGCTGATATGGATCGTTACGCTGCTTGCATGCAGCACGGTTCCGAATTGTTCATGAGTGGCTTCTATGTACAGGATATACCTGCCATCCGTGAAAAGGCAGAAAACTTAGGAATGACTTTTGAACATCACCGTGAAAAGAACAATTGGGCCGCAGTGAAATTCGTGATGAAATAAGCCTTTATTCCAATAAAAATGTCCCTAATTCTTGATTTGAACCGTTAAAGATATTCAAATCGACTTTTTCATCGATACCTGGCAGTGTACCTACATCGGTATGCTGCCAGAATTTCCATTCACCCTGATAACGGACAGAATCCACATAATAATGAGCAATCCAATACGGATAAGAATCAAAAACCGAATCATTCAGATACTTCGTCTTAAACTTATAGGAAGCATAAATGATAGGCTTCACTCCATAGTGACTCTCCACCTTCCGAAGCCAAATCTTCAAATCATCTTGTAGTTTCTTTACATCCCTACTCTTCTTCTCAATATCCAATACAGGAGGTAAGTCGCCTGGTTCCAACTTAACCGAATTGATAAAGAAATCGGCTTGCTTATTGGCATCTGTCTTAGGATTATAGAAATGATAAGCACCACGGATAAAACCATGTGCTTTGGCAGAATCAAAATTGGCCACAAACTTATCGTCTGCAAAGTCTCCTCCTTCTGTAGCCTTCATAAAGATGAATTGAACGGGGAACTGCCCTTGTCTGGTTTGCTCCAACATCTTCCAATTCACATCGCCTTGATAATGAGAGATGTCAATACCATGTATTTGATATCCATGAGGCATACATACACCATAGCCTTTCAAACCATAACAAGGTTTCCAACGATAGGCATAAGGACGAATAAAGAACCAATAGAAACCGGATACAAACACCGCCACTATCAACACACCAAGGAGATACCTACACCATGCAGACATCTCCTTCTGTGTTTTCTTTTTCCCCTTCTGCTTGGATACAGTTCGCTTAGGAGCAGACTTTACTTGTTGCTTCCGAGGTTGAGTTTTCTTTACCGGTTTATTTGGGACCATTTTCTTTTTTCTACTTGGAAGCCTTCACCCACTCTACATAGATACCCGGATTTTCATCAGCCGGACATGCCATAAAATGGGCATAACTGATGCCGTGGAGAGTCGGTCGCTTCAATTTGAGGCGCAAGTTACGCTTTTTTCCGTCAACTTGTACACGTGCAGCAGTATTCTTTTGCTCCAAGTCCCAAGAAATAGCCAATTCATGCCACTTATTGTCTCGAATACCAAGTTCCTTACGGCTTAACTTCACTTCGTACATACATTCATGACGGGCTACAGTGTCCGAAGGATTCATCCAACGATCATTCAAAAGCAAGTACACTTCCTCGCTTCCTTCCGGAATACGGATACTAGTCTTGAATGTACCCTTCTTCATTACTGGAAAATTCCAAACGGCCCCACGTGTATCAGAAACCAATGATTCATCCTTCTGATACTTCAAAGACAACATTTGCTTGCCTTCCTTGTCTGAATGCGGCAACGCTTCGCAACCTGCCATACGGTTATAACAACAATGTCCTGTTATACCTTTAATATAATTGAACACTGTCCATTGGTTCAAACCATCCGAAAAGTCATTGAATCGTTCTGTTTCATACAACCAATCCACATCAAACATCACC
>JAEIGA010017893.1_pt1 | contig 10792 bp, 17 predicted proteins | sample 9270691 | NCBI WGS metagenome assembly JAEIGA01 (sample SAMN17057246, study PRJNA624740) | gut metagenome | biome: biome; isolation source: fecal sample | host: Bos grunniens | place: China: Xizang | collected 2019 | reverse complement strand
TAGATAAAATATTAAATAAATTTAAAGGAGGTGATGTGCAATGGACTTCATAGATACTTATGATAAGGACCAAGAGATTTGGTCATATAAAATAGACTATGTAAAATAGTCTAAACAAAAATATATTTTAAAGGAGGTGATGTAATATGCGAGGTTCTGTTTACAATCTTAAGTCTTTATTAGAACAGAGAGGATTTGTTTGTGTAGAGCAATCAGCAAACAAGAGTGATACTTTTTCGTTTGATTACTTAGTTCTCTATAAAGACACTAAGGTTGTATCTATTATGTGTTCTTTAAACGGAATAACCGTTGTGGCTAATAATGGTAAGTCTGCTGATAAGATTATCATTAATTGTAAAGAACACATATCTTATGATGATTATCAGAAAGTGTTATTTTATCTAAACTAATTGTATAGAATAGTTGACATATTAGTACACCTTATGTTATACTAGTTATAACAAAGGAGGTATTATATATGTCAAACTATTCTATTAACAAGAAAATCCTAGTAACCAGGAAGAGTGATGGTAAACAACGAGAGTATGATAGTATCATTGAAGCCAGCAATGATCTAGGTATTTCTCGTGCTGTTATCTCTCGTGCTGTTAATAATGCATTTCATTATTCACACAGATATGGTTACAAGAAAAATAAAGATGGCACCATATCAATTCATTCAAAGTATATTGAGTATGACTTTGAGTTAATTGAAGGTGAACCAGTAGCAGAGCTATGGTGTGAAACAGATCCTGATCTGCCACCATTTAAAGCTCGTTCTCATTGCAAAGCTGTTAGTATGCTTGGCTGTTCAAAGGCAACATACTATAAGCGAATGCATGAGGCAACAATAGGTGAACCTCACCCTCAACCTATTATGGATAAAGAGGGTAGACAATGGTTAATCGTCTTTAATCAAAAAGAAACAGACTTTAAGTCTAATATTAAAAGACTACAGAATTAACCTGTGGTCTTTTATTTTTATTACGGAGGAAATTTATATGAACAAATTAAATGATAAACTTGACAGAGCTTTAGGCTTGATTGTCAAGTATCAAGTTTTTTGGCCTAACAATAATAATGCTAGGCTAATGGAGAGAGATAGTGAGGAGGAGTGTATCAAAGAGATTGCTAAACGCAAGTCTCTTTATATTGATATCCTTAAAAGAGATATCACTCCTGAACTTGTAATTAAAAGGATGGTCTTCAAACCTGAAGATTTAATTCCTAAAATTTAATAGAGTTTACTATCCCTGGGTATGATACCACCCAGAAAGCAACGGATCAAATAAATATAAAAGGAGGTAAGAGTATGACAGAAGAAATAAAATATAATATCGATTTGGTTAATACCTATATCGATAATTATTTATTAGAGCATGATAAAAAACTTCTTGAAGAAGATCTCGGTCATGCTATCTGTGATGGCCCTTGTAAGCCTGAATCAGATGATTGTGATAAGTGTATTTTACATGCACTTATAATCAAGCTTGAAGAAGCTTATGAATCTCATGATGCTAATCTTAATAAGATAGCGAATGAGCTTCGTACAACTCTTCATAATTTTATTAAAAATAAATTAGGAGGATAAATATGATTTTAAATTATGAATTCGGAGGCAATGACTATGAATCAGGTGATGAGTTCAACTATGAGGTTGACTCTGATGAAATAATTGAAGCCATTGTCGATTATATGGCTGATAATTATTTATTTTATGGTCGTAAGAACCATATATTTGTAGATGAAACTCCTGAAGCCCTGCGTAAAACTAAGAGGGCTATAAAGGATGTTTTAAAAATTACTTTTAAGGACTTCGATCTAGTAACAGACGAAGTTGAAAATGATATGGTTGATATCATCAAAGAGTATTATGAAGAGGATGCCATAGAAGAATGGCATAACTCAAAATATTAAAATAATAAATAAATTTTTAAGGAGACTTTTTATATGACAAATTTGAAAGAGACAAAATTAACAGGAGATGATCTTAAAACTACTGTCATCTCAGGTATAGATACAGCACTTAAAATAAAGGAGGGCACAATAGATATTGATGATCTTTCTTTAGAGGATCAAATCAATACTTTGGTTAAGCTTTCTCAGTTAGAGGAAGTTTTAAAAGTGCTTTTAAAACCTATTGAGACATTAAAATGCTCAATACCTGAAAACTCCTTTAATGGAGTTTATACTTCAAATGGTATTGAAGTAAAACTTTCTTTAGGTAAAGAGACTTTTTCAGTCTCTACTAGTAAAACTTATAAAAATCTTACTGAATTGAAAGAGGCTTACTTTTTACCAGAAAGTTTATTTGAAGAAAAGACAGGAGTCTATTGGAACAAAACCAATCTTCAAATAGCATACGATAACCAAATGAATGAGGTTATGAATGCTATCAACAATAAGGATTTAATTTGTGGTCCTTCTAGACCTAAACAAATTAAAGTTAAAATAAAATAATATTTAAAAATTTTAAAGATAAAGGAGGCCTATTATGGCAAAAGTAAATAATAATATAGATAAAATTTCATGTGCTCTTTATAGCACAAATAAAAACCAAATTGTTTTTGTAGAAAACAATGCAAATGCTGGTTGGCAGCATGTAATTGTTGAACCTATCTTGTTACCGAATGGTGATATAGATAGGGTTGACTGGATCACTTCCAGTAAAATCAATATAGCTCAAGATGTAGAACCTCTTGTTAAGGCTATATATTCTAAGGTCAAAAGACCTATCCAAACATCTGCTGGTTGTGCAGTACTTGCCTCACATAGAGCAGTGTTGAAAGAGGATCTTTCTCTTTCATTGCTTAGCGATAAATTACCTTGTGAAGTAGCTAAGTATACTGATAAAGATCTTAATGGTACAACTCTAAAAGAGTATGTATTAAATGTTTTCGGTTATCCTGACCAGATAACTGGAGATTTAACTGTAGGATTTGAACTTAAAGATATAGATATTATGGACAAATCTATATCAGGCATATTTAAATTATATGATGCCAACAGTCATCAGCCCTTTAATTTACTAGATCCCAAAGATGTATCTAGAGTAACAGCTAATGTTCCTCAAACATTAGCAGACTCTGTTAGAAGGAGTAAGCTTTATAAAGATATAATAAACTATTTAAAGTATAATGACGAGGCTTTGAATCAAAAAGGTATGCTTATATATGGCCCTCCAGGTACTGGTAAAACAACAACTATGAAAGTTGTAGCTATGGATTTAGGTTTACCTATTGCTATTATTACTGGTAATCCTGCAGCAACTGTAGAGGATTTGTTAGGATATATTATACCTAATGATGATGCTAATAATCCTGCCCATTGGATTACACAATGGACAGATGTCCTAAAAGTAGCACAAGCAGGAGGTATAGTAGTGTTTGATGAAGCTAATAACTTCTCACCTGCTGTACAGATTGCTCTGAACAATATTGTATATGGTTCAGATAGATTTGCAACATTCCAAGGTAAAACCTATAAAGTGCATCCTAAAACAATTTTCTGTGTCACCACTAATTTTGGTGAGCAAGGAAATAATCCTATGAATGCTGCTTTTAAACAAAGGTTTTATCCAATATTAGCAACAGATTTTAATGCAGAGCATTATGCTGAGTATTTGTCTAACTTATATCCAGCTATTGATGCTAAAGCTTTAGTAGAATATACAAAGTTTATGTATCAAGCAATAGATTATACTAGAAAAACATTTGATAATTTGGACAGATATAGTCCAGATACTCCTGCTCTATATACTAGAGCTATATCTCAAATTTTAACAATGACCTTTACTAGGCATTCGTTAAAGGCAGCACTAGGTGATTTTGTATTTGCAATCACCCACGGTGTTGAAGATAATAAAACTAAGACACAAGGTTTCTTAGCTCAATTTGAGAAAGAGATATCTACTATTGAGCAGATGTTCTTTATGAACAAACAGATAGTTAAAGATGCTAAGAAAGCATTCAATACTTTACTAACTGTTGGAGTTCCTGTTAGTTCTATGTCTAGTGGATCTTCAACTAATGCTGATGACATTTTTACTAAAGCCAGCTCTATGGATAGCAGTTCAGCTAGTTCTATTATAGATGGCTTAGATAATTTAAATTGGGAGGATTAAATTATATGTTTAATAATGTTTTTGATGCAGCTAAGTCTGCATCTATTAGAGAAGTTATTCAGAGATTCTCTAATGTTAATGTTGGGACTGGAAGGTACGGTGGTAATATACCGTGCCCTCTTGGCCGACATCAAGATATGAAACCTAGTTTTCATATATATGATAACACTAATTCTTTTCATTGCTTCTCTTGTGGTTGCAGTGGAAGTGTTATTGATTATGTTAAATTTTCTACAGGATTAGTAGATAATGCTGATGCTGCTAAAGAAATCTGTAGAGAATTTAATATTCAATATGAGGATAACTATCATAAAGATATTGAGTATGATAGTTATGTTAAGGTATATAACTGGGTTGCCTGGTTGTTTACTAAATGTAATAAGTTTAACAATGCTCTTGACTATTGGAAGTCTAGAGGATTAGATAGTTTAATAGATAAGTATGGACTTGGATATTGTCCTGCTGTATTTACGGATGATAATAATACAGTAGTGACATTTAAGTCTATGCTTATTAAACAGTTCCCATATATACCTGTGGCTACACTTGATAGCTATAATCTTTATGATGTTTATGGACAATGTGTATTTGCAGATAGGTATATGTTTGCAATAAAAAATACTAAAGGAGATGTTGTAGCATTCTCTGGTAGAACAGCAGTAGATGATCCTGCTAAATATAAAAACAGTAAAGAAACAAAGTATTTTCAAAAAAGAAAAATACTTTACAACATAGATAAAGCTAAAGGTTATCCTTCAGTTTATATTGTTGAAGGACAAGCTGATGCTTTATCTTTAGTAGCTGCTGGTGTCTATAATGTTGTAGCAAGTTTAGGTACAGCATTTACTACTGAGCATATTGAGTTATTAAAAGGTAAAGAGATTATTTTAGCTTTTGATAATGATGATGCTGGACAAAAGATGATAGCGAAGTTAATTGAAGAGAATCCAGATTCTAATCTGGTAATATTAGATAACTTTTCTGATACTTATAAAGATTTTAATGATGCACTTATGAATGGTGTAGACTTAAAAGATATAATAGTTAAAAAGAAAAAGTTATATGGTCCAGAGTTTCTGTTATTGTATCTTAAGAATACTCTAGACTTAAGCGAGCTTAGTAATAGGATTGAGTTACACTCAAGAGTATCTAAAGCTGCAAAGAATAGTAGTCCTATTGCTAAGGATTATTATGCTATAAAAATACAAAGATTATTTAAAGGGAGAAGAGCAAATGGATAGATACACTGTTTTACCCAGTGGTAGAGAAGCTGGATGTTATATTTATGACCTGCAACATGATGGTTATAAGAAAGTAAAGTCTATAGTTAAGACTTTACTTCAAGGTTATACCATTAATTTTAATGAAGGTTTTGAAGGATTAGCTTGTATGAATCACAATTCTAAAACAATTATAGTTAATCCTTTATATTATTTATCAGAAATAGATCCTATGTATGATAGAATTAGAAAACAATACCCTGATAACCATTGGAGAGTATGGAATACTACTTTAACATGGGGATTGGTAGGTATTGTATGCCACGAAATAGGTCATGCACTTTATACTTTAGATCCTGCTGAAAGTATGACTTATATTCAGGGCTCTAAAGTACCAGAATTCTTCATTCATTTTTGTTCAAATGTAGTAGAAGATAGCTACATTCAAAACAAAATGAAAGAGAGATTTAAGTGGGACTTATTGAGAGATGGTATCAATACTTCTACTGCTTTGTTTCAAGGTTTAACTACATGTGCTGACTTTGAAAACAAAGATAAGTATACTGCTAATGATAAATTGTTTTATTTTATTCTTAGAAGTTACAATCCAAACTTTGCTCAGCCTCAAGGTTGTGATATACCAGAAGCATTAGTAGATGAATTCTTATCTTTCTACTATGTTAATGATAATAAACAAAGGTTTTTATCTACATTATCATGGGCTGAAAAAGTTTATGAATGGTTAAAAGAAGAAATACAAAAGGATCAGATGCAACAACAGCAACAAGGTCAACAAGGACAAAGCCAAAATCAAGGATCTGATCAAGGACAAGGTGGTTCAAATGCTGGTGCTAATAATTCTTCTCAAGGTCAAGGCAACAGTAATACTCCTGGTACAGGTGTAGGATCTGGAGGCAAGATGACCGAGGAAGAACTTAAGCAAGCTATTGAAGACCTTGTTAAAGGTTTACAAAAAGATACTGGTGTTGGTTCTGGTTCAGAACAAAGCCAAGGTTCGTTTGATAAGAATGCTTTTAATAATGATACCATTAGTGATATGGTTGGTATGTGTAATGGTATCTTTAGACTGAAAGGTAGTTGTGCTGATCCATTAAGTGATAATGCTAGACAAGTTTTAACTTCATATAACTTAAACTTTAGAAGACTTCAAGTATATTCATTTAATGGTATTGCATATAATCAACCTTCAGGTAAGTTATATCAAAGTAAGATATATAAATCTGATATTTCTACTAAGATCTTTACAAGAGAGATTGGTAGAAAGAGAGATATGGATCTTTACTTTGGTATTACTTTAGATGCTAGTGGATCTATGAGTAGTACTTATTATACTTTAGTTGATATGATAGTACCTTTACTTCATAGTCTTAATGGTATTAAAGCAAAGTCTGAGATGTTAGTGTTCTCTGATGAGACTGTAAAAGTTAAGGATTATTATGATACTAATTTATCTACTTTATATTCTGATACTTTTAAAGCTAATATGTCTGGAGGTACAGATCTTATGCCATCTCTTAAGTATTTTAGTTCTGTTATCAGAGAAAGAAATCACAAAGATAAATGTATTATTGTGGTTACTGATGGACAGACAGATAATATGCAAGAGTGTGCTGAAATAATTAAAAACTTGAGAAAGTTTAATAGTTGTGTGGTAGGTATAGGTCTTAGACTTGGTGAAGATCCTACTTGGTTTAAAGATTTGTTTGGTGAAGATGTGTTATTGTATAGCAATGATACAGCTATTAGAGAAAATATAGCAAAAGATTTAATAACCTATTTGTCTAATAGGTTTATGAGGAGGTAAAGGATGATATTAAATTGTAGATTAAAAGAAGAAACTAATCAAAACATAAATGTTTGGGATCTTGTAACCAGTCCCTACACAGATATAAGAGGGAGGAGACAAATAGGAATATTCTTAGTTGTATATATGGAAGAGAAAGATCCTAATGACTATAATAATAGGAATGTTACTGGTCTTAAACTTACATCTAAGGATCTGTATGCTAATGTATACAGAACCTTAGTTACAACTAAGGATGTTCCTAAGTTGAATAATAACTCTTATATCTATGCTAACAAGTTAAACACTTTACTTGTTAGTCATTGTAGAGTAATTGCAAAATTACCAGCTAATTTGTGTGAGGAAGTTATGAATAAGCTTATGCTTTATCTTAATCAAACTCAATCACAAACATGTAGTGAGTTAATAAATAAACTAAAAGGAGGTGAATAATATGCACCTAGAACTTGTAATGTATTCTATTAGAAAACTTGTGGAATCTAAAACTCTTGCTGCTTGTTTTGCTACTTATCCACCAAAGGATAGTACTTGTTTTGGCAGTCAAGCTGGTGCTGATTACCACAGGTTTATTATGTTCACACAAGTTTTTGAATTCATGAGTAAGACAGGTTTACCTGTTAAGTTATACTTATATTACAGAAACAAAAGAACTCGTGGCTATCCAGAGTTTAGTTCTTGTGAATTAGGTATGTTTACTGGTAATTGTTTTGTTCCATTGTTTAAAGAACATATTGAACAATTAACAGAAAAAGAATTTGCTCAACTAATTGCTGATAAAGTTATTGCAGCAATAGAATCTATTTAATAAGGAGAGATGTTATGAAAAGATTATATTATAATATTTATGATGAGGATAAAGTTACTTTAGATATTAAAGGTGTTAAACACGAATTAAGTTTTTATAGTGATAATGATAGTGAGGATCCTAGACATTGGGATCCTCCTGCAATTATGCTATGTTGGCATAGAAGTTATAGCTTTGGAGATAAGCATAGCTATGGAGATATTCATGAAGCTTTGTATGATTTATGTAATCAATATGGTTTAGATGCTGATAGTATTTGTGCTTATAAGGATGAAGAGAATACTCCTAAGCAAAGAGATAGAAGAATCATGGAAGATCTTAAAGATTATGTATGTATTAAGTTCCTTTATCTCTATGACCATGGTGGTATTACTATAAGTCTAGAAGACTTTAGAGATCCTTGGGACAGTGGTATTGTTGGTATTATCTTTATAGATAAACAAACTACCATTGATAACTTTCCTAATGCTGACGATATATCTTGGTATGTTATAGCTGAAGAACATATCAGAGATGAAGTCAGAGAGTATGATCAGTGGCTTACTGGAGATATCTACGGATATCTATTAGAGAAAGTTACAACATGTGAATGCTGTGGCAAGGAAGATAGAGAAACTATTGATTCAATGGGTGGTTTCTATGGTAATGATATTCTATCTAATGGTATGTTAGAGTATTTACCAAAAGAGTTTGAAGAATATTTTAGTGAGGTGAAATAATATGAAGAAGTATATAATAGCTATTGAAGAAACTGTTAGTGAACAATTTGAAATTGAGGCTGAGACTCTTGAGAAAGCTATGGAAATAGCTGAAGAACAATACAATAAAGGCATTCTTGTACTTGAACCAGGTAATTTAGTTGCTAAACAAATGTGTGGATCTGATCCAGATACTGGTGATTGCACAGAATGGGCTGAGTTTTAGGAGGTGTAATATGCATAGTAGAATACTAGGTATAGTAGAGAAAGATTATTATGAGGAACATAAAGATGAACATGATTGGAAACTATCATGGTTTTATGGTGAGGAAGTTCCTCATTTTGCAGATTATTGTAGTGAGGATACTGATGTTGATAAAGACTTCATGTGGTTAGTTGAATGTCTTGTACATGATACTGATTCATCTTTAATAAATATAGATGATAAGGAGTTAACCATACAGTTTAGACCAGGATTTAAAGAAGCCTATTTCCGTAAGAAGTGGGAGACTTTAGTTAAGAATGTTATTGGTGCACCTGATGCATTCGAGCAATTCTGTGGTATTAAACAAACTGATTTTGCTTATAGGTGTAAGAAACTTTTATCTGAAGAGTATGGCTTTTATGTTTCTGATGAGTATGGAAGTTATGAAACTTTAGATGAGTTTATTAGACGAGTTAACTATGATAAAACATATAAATGTTTTGATACTGTTGACTATCATTATTAATTGGAGGATATAAATATGACAAATGAAATAAATAAAATTAAATTAATTCATAAGGATGCAATTCCAGAGTATACTGAGGAGATACTTTGTGATCCTGATTGTCCTATAACTTTTATTAAATCTTTAATAGAGGTTTATAATACTGAAGATATTACTGTAGCTAGTGATATTGATATGGAAGATTTTTTAGGTGCACATGGTGTTGAACCTGAAGATATCCGTAATAATTGGAATACTGTAGGAGAGTTTGTAACAGATGCTCTACAGTATTTTGATTATCTGGTTTTCCCAGAAGATATTATTGAGTATATTATATATGTGTAGGAGGAAATAAACATGAAAGAAATTGTTAAAGTATTAGATAGAATAGATGATAATCATCTAGCTCATTATTGGTATGGTGGTTTATGTGCCACCATTAAATATAAAGGTTGGACATTTAGTATACATGCTATAGGAGATGTTTGTTGGGATTATAATAAAGGTTTAATCTCAGAACATTTCAAAGATAAAAGTAATTCTGGTAGATTCTATGGTGAGATGTCCTTTTATCTTAAGGATGATCAAGCAGTATATGATGCTATAGATAATCATGAGTTAGAGTTTGATGCTAATAACTGGTGGGAATGTTTTGTAACAGATCCAGCAGGAGATGACCATGATATTATGTGGTCTCTTGATTCTATTAGATTAGATGATGCTATAGAAGAAGTGAAATGTTCTATGGATGATATAATAAAACAAATTATGGAGGAGATGTAATGAATGTAACTATAGATAGGGAGAAGTTTAAACAACTTCTCTCTCAATTTAAAGGAGATATACCATATCAAACTGATCTGGTTAATACTTTATTTAATCAGATGCCTGAGAATTATGTAAACGACATAGTTAAGACAATGTATTATGAGAGGATATATATTGGTACTTACTATGTTGTTTCACATAGTATATATACTTATGATAGACATATCTTTCTAAGTTATTCAGAGGTTTTAGATTTTCTAAACTCTGTTAAGTTAGAAGATAAGGCTATCACTAAGTTTACTTTAGCTAATGCCATAGAAAGAAATACTTCTTTATGTGGCTATAAGATAAATAAAATAATTCGTAAGGAGGAGAATAATTATGCCTAATTGGGTATCAACAAGTTGGAATGTAACCTTGCCAACAAAAAATATAAAGAGGTTTCTTAATTATTTTCTGGATTGGGATGATTCAGATAGTAATAAACTTAAAGATAAATTTTTATATCGTACCTTTATTGATAGAGAGTCTGTTCATATAATTGAAACAGATTCTGATACATCTCATATAGCATTTTTTGCAGACAGTGCTTGGTCTCTTGGCTCTATCTTAGTAGATCATGATAAAGACGGCAAAGTTATAT
>JAEIGA010017892.1_pt1 | contig 10793 bp, 9 predicted proteins | sample 9270691 | NCBI WGS metagenome assembly JAEIGA01 (sample SAMN17057246, study PRJNA624740) | gut metagenome | biome: biome; isolation source: fecal sample | host: Bos grunniens | place: China: Xizang | collected 2019 | reverse complement strand
TATTCTCGGCACACAGATGAAGGCAACGGGCGAGGTTATGGGTATAGGCTCTACCTTAGAGGAAAGTTTGCTAAAAGGCACACGCTCCTTGGAAATTGGCATAAACCACCTTTATCACCATAAGTTTGATGATATGAGTGATAATGAACTTAAAGATTACATCAAAGAATTCAGAGATGATAACCTTTTTGCTATTGCTGAACTTCTATACAGAGGCGCAACGGTAGAGGAAATTCACGAAATAACCAAGATTACCGCATTCTTCCTTGAAGCCATTAAAAACATTATTGATATGGAAGAAAATCTTAAGGCTAACCCCTTTAATCTCGACGTATTAAAGGCAGGCAAGAAGATGGGATTTTCTGATAAATACGTGGCAAGAATGTGGAAATGCGAAGAAATCGACGTATATAACTATAGAAAAGAAAACAATCTTTTCCCTGTGTTTAAAATGGTTGATACCTGTCACACAAATGCATACATTCCTTACTTCTATTCTTCCTATACGGGCGAAAACGCTTCCCGTCTTACCGATAAGAAGAAAATCGTGGTACTTGGCGCAGGTCCTATCCGTATCGGTCAGGGTGTAGAATTTGACTACTCAACCGTTCACGCAGTAACCACCATTAAAAATTCGGGATACGAGGCTATTATTATAAACAACAACCCCGAAACCGTTTCTACCGACTACACTACGGCAGATAAACTTTACTTTGAGCCTCTTACCCCCGAAGACGTTATGAATATTATTGAGTTTGAAAAGCCTGAGGGCGTTGTTGCTTCTCTCGGCGGTCAGACTGCAATTAACCTTGCCGAGCCTCTTATGAAGAGAGGGGTTAAGATTATCGGTACCGATTGCGAGGCTATTGAACGCGCAGAAAACCGCGACAGCTTTGAAAAGCTTCTTACCGAACTTCAGATTCCTCAGCCTAAGGGTAAAGCCGTAACAAGTATTCAGGCAGGACTGGATGCTGCAAACGAAATCGGTTATCCCGTACTCGTTCGTCCCAGCTTCGTTCTCGGCGGAAGAGCAATGCAGATAGTTGCTAACGAAGATCAGCTTCGCCACTACCTTAAGACTGCCGTTGAAATTGACGAGGACAAGCCTGTGCTTGTTGATAAATATATTCAGGGTAAAGAGGTTGAGGTTGACGCTATTTGCGACGGCAGAGACGTATTCGTTCCCGGTATTATGGAACTTGTTGAAAGAACCGGCGTACACTCAGGTGACTCTATCAGCGTATATCCCACCTTCAGTATTTCCGATAAGGTTAAAGGTACCATTCTTCAGTACGCTAAGAAATTGGGTGTTGGTATCGGTATCATAGGTCTATATAACATTCAGTTTATAGTTGACGAAAAGGATGACGTTTATATAATCGAGGTTAATCCCCGTTCTTCACGTACCGTTCCTTTCCTTTCTAAATCTACAGGCTATAGCCTTGCAGATATTGCTACCGAGGTTATCTTGGGCAAGAGCCTTAAGGAACTTGGTATATTCAGTCTTTATCCCGAAGAGAAGAAACGTTGGTACGTTAAGGTTCCCGTATTCTCCTTCAATAAACTTCGCGGTCTTGACGCATATCTTTCTCCCGAAATGAAATCCACAGGTGAAGCAATCGGTTATGACGATAAGCTTAACCGTGCGCTTTATAAAGCACTTCAGGCTTCGGGAATGAAACTTCAGAATTACGGAACCGTTCTTGTTACCATAGCAGATAAGGACAAAGAGGAAGCATTACCTCTTATCCGCCGTTTCTATGAACTTGGCTTTAATATCGAAGCAACAAAGGGTACCGCGCAGTTCCTTAAGGAACACGGTATCCGTACTCACGTACTTGCTAAGATTAATGAAGGCAGCGAGGAAATTCCCAACGCTATCCGTCAGGGTCATATCGCTTACGTTATCAATACTAAGGATATTGCTTCTCAGGGCATTAACAGTGACGGTACCGAAATCAGAAAACTTGCTACCGAAAACAACGTAACTATCTTTACCGCGCTTGACACCGTTAAGGTTCTTCTTGACGTACTTGAGGAAACCACCCTTACGATTTCTACCATTGATGCTTAAAGGTGAAAAAATGAAACAACAAATTGTTGAAATACTTAGTAATGAAAAAATTGCTAAGGATATAATGAAAATGGTGCTTAGGGGAGATACTTCATCTCTCACTAAGCCCGGACAGTTTATTAATATTAAACTCAGCGGAAAATATCTTCGCCGTCCAATTTCCGTTTGCGATTACGATAGTGAAACCATTACCATTATTTATAAAATCGTCGGAAGCGGAACCGAACAACTCGCCTTAATGAAAGCAGGGGAGAGCCTTGACATTTTAAACGGTCTGGGTAACGGCTTTGATACCTCTCTTTCAGGAGAAAATCCCGTTGTTATAGGTGGCGGTGTAGGTGTTCCTCCAATGTATTCGGTTGCAAAGGAACTTATAAAAAACGGCGTTAAGCCCACCGTTATTTTAGGCTTTAACAGCGCCCTTGACGTTTTCTATAAAGAAGAATTTGAAAAACTCGGCGCTACCGTTTACATAACCACTGCAGACGGAAGTTTCGGAACAAAAGGCTTTGTTACCGACGTACTTAAGGAACTTGATTATACCTATTTCTTTACCTGTGGACCGAGTCCTATGTTTAAAGCTATTGAAAACGTTGCAAAAACAAGCGGTCAATATAGCTTTGAAGAAAGAATGGGTTGTGGCTTTGGCGCTTGTATGGGGTGCTCCTGTAAAACAAAATACGGTAATAAACGTATATGTAAAGACGGCCCCGTTATGATAAGGGAGGAAATAATATGGTAAATTTATCGGTTGACCTTTGCGGTTTAAAACTTGATAACCCCGTTATTCCTGCTTCGGGTACCTTTGGATTTGGTTATGAATTTGCAGAAATTTACGATATAAACTGTCTTGGTACCTTTTCTTTTAAAGGAACCACCAAGGATGCCCGTTTCGGTAATCCTACTCCAAGAATTGCCGAATGTGACAGCGGAATGATTAATGCCGTAGGACTTCAGAATCCCGGTGTTGAAGCAGTTATAAATCACGAACTTCCCTTACTTAAAAAATGCTTTAATAAGCCCGTTATGGCAAACGTAAGCGGTTTTGCTGTTGAAGATTACGCTTACACCTGCGAAAAACTTGATAAAGAAGAACAGGTTGGTTGGCTTGAGGTTAACGTTTCCTGTCCCAACGTTCACGGTGGAGGTATGAGCTTCGGTACTTCTCCCGAAGCAGCGGCAGAGGTTACAAAGGCTGTTAAGGCTGTGACCAAAAAGCCCGTTATTATTAAACTTTCTCCAAACGTTACCGATATCGTTTCTATCGCGAAGGCTTGCGAGGAAGCGGGTGCCGACGGAATAAGTATGATAAATACACTTCTCGGTATGAGAATTGATTTAAAAACCAAGAAACCTGTAATTGCCAATAAAATGGGCGGTTTTTCGGGCCCCGCAATTAAGCCAGTCGCCTTAAGAATGGTTTATCAGGTTTATGACGCCGTTAAAATACCCATTGTAGGTATGGGTGGTATTTCAACTGCAGAGGACGTTATTGAAATGATGCTTGCAGGCGCTACAGCCGTAGAGGTAGGTGCCGCAAACCTTATCGACCCCTTTGTTTGCAGAGATATTATTAACGATTTACCTCGTGTTATGGAAAAATACGGTATAAAAGATTTAAAAGAAATTATAGGAGGCGCTCACTAATGGGTAAAGACGTAATTATTGCTTGTGACTTTTCTTCTAAAGATCAGGTTATGAACTTTTTGGATAAGTTTACAGGAAGAAAACCTTTCGTTAAAATCGGTATGGAACTTTTCTATGCCGAAGGTCCTCAGATTGTTAAGGACATAAAGGCAAGAGGACATAAAATATTCCTCGATTTGAAACTTCATGATATTCCTAATACAGTTAAAAAGAGTATGGCAGTTTTAAGCGGTCTTGATGTTGATATGACCAATCTTCACGCCGCCGGAACCATTACTATGATGCAGGCAGCGTTAGAGGGTCTTACCCGTCCTGACGGCAGTCGTCCTTTGCTTATTGCGGTAACTCAGCTTACCTCTACCGATCAGGAACGTATGGAAAACGATCTTCTTATTAAAGAACCTATCGATAAGGTTGTTATGCATTATGCTAAAAATGCCGCTGTTGCAGGTCTTGACGGTGTAGTATGCTCTCCTCTTGAGGCAGGCAAGGTTCACGAAACCTGCGGAGAAAAATTCTTAACCGTTACTCCGGGTGTACGTTTTGCTGACGGCGATATCGGAGATCAGAAGCGTGTTATGACTCCTGCCGAGGCTAAGAAAATCGGTAGTGACTATATAGTTGTGGGAAGACCTATTACCGCAGCAGAAGATCCCGTTGCTGCTTACGAAAGATGCGTTGCAGAATTTTGTGATTAACCGTAAAGGGTGATATTATGCGTTATACGTGGGATAACGATTTACACATTCATTCATCTCTTTCGCTTTGCGCAAAACATCCTGAGCAAACTGCAGAGCGAATTTTAAAGTACGCAAAGGAAAACAACCTAAAAACTGTTTGTGTAACCGATCACTGTTGGGACGGCGACGTTCCTGCTTCGCCTGAAGCACCGTGGTATAAAGTTCAAAACTTCGATTACGTTTCTTCTATAAAGCCTTTGCCACAGTGTGACGGTATAAAATTCTTATTTGGAGTGGAAACCGAAATCGATAAGGATATGAATTTGGGTTTATCACGTGATAAGTTTGATAAACTTGACTTTATCATTATTCCAACTACGCATTTACACGAAAAATTCACTATAAAAGAAGAGCAAAAAAAACGCAAAAGGAAGAATGGAATGTTGGATAAACCGATTCGATTTTATTTTGAATCAGGACCTTCCGTTTAATAAGGTGGGACTTGCGCATCCTACCTGCAGTCTTTTGGCATCATCTCGTGAAGAATTATTGGAAATAATAGGTAATTTACCCGAGGATACCTTAAAAAGATTATTCCATAGAGCCGCAAAGGTCGGTATGGGAATCGAAATCAACAAAGATGATATGAATTTTGCTGATAATGAGGCTGATATCCTTTTAAGACCGTATAAAATTGCAAAGCAAGAAGGTTGTAAATTTTATATGGGAAGCGATGCTCATACTCCGGATGGATTTAATCGCTGTGATTATTACTTTAACCGAGCTATAGATTATCTTGGTTTAACAGAAGAAGATAAATTTTATATATGCAAATAATAAAAGGAGAGAAAAAAATGGAAAGCTATAAAAGAGAGTTTATACAGTTCCTTGAAGGAGCGGGCGTATTAAAGTTTGGTGACTTTACTGCAAAAAGCGGTAGAAAAATCCCTTACTTTATCAATGCAGGCGATATTAAAACAGGCGACCAGATTATGAAGCTTGGCGAGTTTTACGCTAAAGCATATTTTGAAAAGGTAGGCAACAAGCGTACCGTTCTTTACGGACCTGCTTATAAGGGTATTCCGATTGCCGTATCGGTTGCTTGCGCACTTTCAAGAGAAGGTCTTGACGTGCCTTTCTTCTTTAACAGAAAAGAGGAAAAAGACCACGGTGAAGGCGGCGTTTTCGTTGGCTATAAACCTCAGGAAAATGAGGAAATCGTTATCGTTGAAGACGTTATTACCGCAGGTACCGCTATCAGAGAGAGTATGAATATTCTTTCTTCTCTTAAAGGAACAAAGGTTGCCGCTACCTTCGTAATGGTAGATAGAAAAGAAAAAGGACAGACCGAAAAAAGCGCTATGGCTGAAGTTGGCGAGGAATTCGGTTTCCCCGTATATTCCGTTGTTGACGTATATGATATTATCGAATATCTTGAAGAAGACGAGAAGAACAGAGAAAACGTTGACCGCATTAAAGCTTATCTTGAGATTAACGGAGCAAAAGCGTAATGAGACATCTTATTGATATTTTAGAACTTTCTCTTACGGAACTTGAAGAACTCGTTTTAGTCGCTTCAGATATAATTGATAATCCGAGTAAATACAGTGAAAAATGCAAAGGCAAAAAACTTGCGACCCTTTTCTTTGAGCCTTCCACAAGAACAAGACTTAGCTTTGAAGCCGCTATGTATGAGCTTGGCGGTAACGTGCTGACTATGGCGGACGCTTCTTCCAGTTCTGCTTCAAAGGGTGAAAGCGTAGCAGATACCGCAAAAATGATTTCTTGCTATGCCGATATTATCGCAATGCGTCATCCCAAAGAAGGCGCACCTTTAGTTGCCTCTAAGAATGCAACAATTCCCGTAATCAATGCAGGTGACGGCGGACATCACCATCCTACTCAGACCCTTGCAGACCTTCTCACAATTCATAGAGAAAAGGGAAGATTTGATAATCTGACTATCGGTTTGTGCGGTGACTTAAAGTTCGGCAGAACGGTTCATTCTCTTATCCACGCTATGTCAAGATATAAGAATATTAACTTCGTTCTTATTTCTCCCGAAGAACTTCGCGTTCCCGAATACGTTAAAAATATAATCGTAGATGCAGGACACAGTTTTAAAGAGGTTAAAAGCTTAGATGAAAGTATGGCTGAACTTGATATTCTTTATATGACAAGAGTACAGAGAGAACGCTTCTTTAATGAGGAAGAATATCTCCGTCTTAAAGATAGCTATATTTTAACCGCTGATAAATTAAACTTAGCTAAAGAAGACCTTGTTATAATGCATCCACTGCCCAGAGTTAACGAAATAAGCGTTGCGGTTGATAACGATAAACGCGCTTGCTACTTTAAACAGGCGCTTTACGGTAAATATATGAGAATGGCGCTTATTCTTAAACTGCTTGAGATTAAATAGGAGAGTGGCTTTATGAATATTGATTCCATTAAAAACGGTTTTGTTATCGACCATATAAAAGCAGGTAAGGGTATGGAAATTTACCGCCTTTTAAAGCTTAAAAAACTTTCTTGCCCCGTTGCTATGATTATGAGCGCCCAAAGCGAAAAAATGGGAAAGAAGGACGTTATTAAAATAGACGGCGACATTGACCTTGATTTACACATTCTCGGCTACGTTGACCCCGACGTTACCGTAAACGTTATTAAGGATTCGGTTATCGTTGAAAAGAAAAAAATACTTCTTCCCGAAAAACTTACCGATATAATTTTCTGTAAAAATCCAAGATGCATTACTTCTTGTGAACAGGAACTTTCCCACGAGTTTGTACTTGCTGATAAGCCAAGACGAATCTACAGATGCATTTATTGTGATGCAGAAGCATAAAAATACAGAGCCTTCGTAATCGAAGGCTCTGTATTTTTTTTGTAACGGGTATAATAAATTTAGTCATAATTTGATGAAAATAATTTTCAAATTTGTGAAAAACCTTTTAAAATCCAAAAATATTGAGAAAAATAGCGTAAAATCCCCATAAATTGCTTGTAATTTTTTTCGTTTTGTGCTATAATCTCTGCAATTGGTTAAATTTTTTACATTTGTGTTTAAAGGAGTTTATTTATGAAAAAACAACTTTTACTTGTAACATCTCCTCCTGCTTGCGGCAAAACTTTTATTTCAAAAATGCTTGCAACAAATCTTGACCACGTAGTATATCTTGATAAGGATACCCTTATTCCTCTTTCCAACGTTGCATACAGAGTAGCAGGTGAAGAAATCAATCGTTCCTCTCAGTTCTTTGAGGATAATATCAGAAACGTAGAATACGAGGTAGTGTTAAACCTTGCTTTCGAAGCGCTTCAGTACGAAGATTTGGTACTTGTTAACGCTCCCTTTACCAGAGAAATAAGAGATACCGAATATATGATTTCACTTAAAAACAAGCTTCGCGAATATGATGCGGGTCTTACTGTTATCTGGGTTCAGACCGATCTTGAAGTTTGCAAACAGAGAATGATCGACAGAAATTCCGAAAGAGATACCTGGAAGATTGAAAATTGGGATGAATATATTAAAACCAGAGATTTTTCAATTCCCGATAATCTTAAGGATCCTAACGTAATTGATCAGTTCCTTATTTTCAAAAATTCTTCCGATGAAGAGTATGAAGAATCTATGAAAGAAATCTGCAATATTCTTCAGGAAAAACTTTAAGTCGAAATTTTTTGTGTTTTTTACAACTGAATCAGTCTTTAAATCACCTTGTCCGTTTGTTAAAATCAGGATGAGGTGATTTTTTATGTCTAGTGAAGTAAAAGCAAAAAGAGAAGGTATGATTATACCTACATATATTCCTAAAAAGGCTAATGACTTGCCGATGTTTTTTGAAAATAAGCCTTATCAGGGCGCATCGGGAAGACTTTATCCCATTCCTTTTTCCGATGGCATAACCGATGAAAAAAGTGACGTTACCTATGACGCTGTTACTTTAGAAAATGAGTATGTAAAAACCGTTGTTTTACCGGAAATTGGCGGTAAGATTTTAAGAGGTTACGATAAAATAGGCAATTATGATTTTATTTATTATAACGAGGTTATTAAACCTGCGCTTGTTGGTCTTGCAGGCGCTTGGATTTCGGGCGGTATTGAGTTTAACTGGCCGCAGCATCACAGACCTACAACCTTTATGCCGTTGGAAGCGGTAATTGAAGAAAATGCCGACGGCGGTAAAACTGTTTGGACAGGCGAGGTTGAACCCTTTAACAGAATGAAGGGTATGGCAGGTATAACTGTTGATAAAGGCAGAAGCTATATAAAGGCAAAGGTTAGAGTTTATAACCGTACTAACTTGCCTCAAATCTTTATGTGGTGGGCAAACTTGGCTGTGCCTGTAAACGATGATTACCGTACTGTTTTTCCACCTGACTGTGAATGGGTAAACGACCACGACAGAAGGGCTGTTCTTTCCTGGCCTATCGCAAAGGGCGTTTATAAAACTGCGCGTCCTTACGACTTTGGCGAGGGTACTGATTTATCTAGGTATGAGGCTGTTAAAGTGCCTTCTTCATATCTTATCTCTCAAGGTCAAAGCGATATGGATTTTGTCGCAGGTTACGATGAAGGTATTGATAAGGGCATTGCTACAGTTGCTAATCATCATATTTCTCCCGGTAAAAAAATGTGGCACTGGGGTATGGGTGATTTCGGTGATATGTGGTGCTCTAATCTTACCGATGAAAATGGACCGTATATTGAACTTATGACGGGCGTTTATACCGATAATCAGCCTGACTTTACTTGGCTTGCACCTTATGAAACAAGAGAGTTTGAACAGTATTGGTATCCTATACGTGATATCGGTAACGTGCTTAATGCTTCGATTGATGCGGCGGTAAACGTCGAAGACAGAAACGACGGACTCTTTATTGGCTTTAACGTTACGGGTGAATTTAAAAACACTACCGTTTTGGTTAAGGAAAATGAAAAGATTTTATATTCCGAAAAGGTGGATATGAAGCCTGACGTAAGTTATCTTAAAACCCTTCCTGTTGATCTGAAGGCAGATAAGGTTTGTGTTTACCTTATCAGCGAAGAGGGAAAAGAGTTAGTGTCCTATAAGCCGTACGTCAGAGGTCAAAAACAGCCTATCGACGTTAGACTTCCAGTTAAACGTCCATGCGAAATTGCAACTGTTGAAGAACTTTATATAAACGGCTATCATCTTGAACAGTATAAACAGCATAACTATAATCCTAAAGATTATTATCTAGAGGGACTTAGGCGTGATGCCGGGGATATCCGTTGCAATACCTCTATGGCAAGACTTATGTATAAAGAGGGTAGGTTTAATGAATGCATCACCTATTGCAAAAAGGCTATCGAAAGACTTACAAGCCGTAATCAACATCCTACCGATACCGAAAGTTTTTACCTTTTAGGCCTTGCTCTTGTTGAAACGGGCAACGAAAAAGAAGCGTACGATTGGCTTTATAAGGCCGCTTGGAATTATACTCACAGAAGTGTAGCTCATTTCGAATTGGCGCTTTTAGACCTTAAAAACAAGGATTATGCCGCCGCTGTCGAAAAGCTTAATATATCACTTTCTTTAAACAGCGGTCACACAGTGGCTCAAAATTTAATTACCGCAACTCTCAGAAAAATAAATAAAGAAAAGGCAAAAGAAAACGCAGAAAAAATGATAAAAGACGATCTTTTAGACCTTTTGGCTTTAATTGAATATTCTCATTTTTCTGATAATAAAGCGGTTTTAGAACAGTTTATAAAGAAGCCTGAAAACATCCTTGACGTGGCTAACGATTATATACGTGCAGGATTTTATGAGGATGCTCTTTATGCGCTTTCTTTCCTTGACGACAGCTATCCTTTAACTCTTTATTATAGAGGTTACTGCAAAGCTAAACTCGGTGAAGAATTTGTGAGCGATTTGGAAAAGGCTGAAGCGCTTGATACTTCTTATTGCTTCCCCAATCGTCTTTTTGATATTACCGTGCTTGACTTTGCTATAGCTAACCTTGAAAACAGCGCAAACGCTTGTTACTATTTGGGTTGTCTGTATTTTGACAGATTTGGCTATGATAAGGCAAGATTGTTATTTGAAAAAGCTGTTGCTCAAAATGCAAAACACGCTAAAGCACTTCGTAATCTTGCTCTTTTATACTTTGATAAATTCGATATGAAGAATGAAGCAAAAGTGGCGCTTAAAAAAGCTCTCGAACTTAAAAAAGACCCAAGACTTTTACTTGAGTATCAGCAACTTCTTAAAAATATGAATGAAGATATCGAAGAACGTCTTAAGGTATATGACCAATACCCCGAACTCTTAAAAGAGAGAGATGACTGTTATCTTGATAGAGTGACTCTGATTTCACAGCAATCAAAGTTTGATGAAGCTATTGAACTTTGCAGAGTA
>JAEIGA010017891.1_pt1 | contig 10793 bp, 12 predicted proteins | sample 9270691 | NCBI WGS metagenome assembly JAEIGA01 (sample SAMN17057246, study PRJNA624740) | gut metagenome | biome: biome; isolation source: fecal sample | host: Bos grunniens | place: China: Xizang | collected 2019 | reverse complement strand
GTAAAGTTGTAGTCAGCCAGCTCTACCTCGGGACCGTCCACGATGGTGTAGCCCATGCCAACGAAGATGTCCTTGATTTCCTGAAGCACCTGATTCATCGGATGTTCATGGCCCATGACCACGGGATCACCGGGGATCGTCACATCGATGGTTTCCGCAGCCAGCTTTGCCTCCAGCACGGCGGCGTGGATGGCGGTTTTCCGCTGCTCCAGCTTTGCTTCGATTTCAGCACGGACGGCATTGGCGAACTGACCCATGACAGGGCGCTCCTCAGGGGACAGCTTACCCATCTGCTTCAGCACAGCAGTCAGCTCACCCTTTTTGCCAAGCAGCTTTACACGCAGTTCTTCCAGTGCCGCAGGGGTTTCGGCGGCATCCAATGCGGCCAGAGCATTGGATTTGATAAGCGCAAGTTGTTCTTTCATATTGGTTCTCCTTCCGGTAGTTTCAAAAAATAAAAATACCCTCCATCCCATAAATCGGGACGAAAGGCAATCCTTCCGCGGTACCACCCGCAATTCGCCAATAGGCGCTCCTCCGGCGCAAACACGCCATAGATGGGTAACGGCATCACCCGGCAGGCTCTACTGTGATTTCAAACCTACGGCTCGTGGGGGAAAGCCCAATGCTGCGCACAAGCGGCTCCCACCATCCCGCTCTCGCTGAAGCAGCGCTTATAGCACCAGACGACCCAGTCATTGCTTTTGTATATCAGCAAAATATTAACATATTCATTTGAAAAATGCAAGCACAATTTACGGTTCTTGACGAAAAACAATGGGTATGATATGGTAACAGAAAATCTTTAAGGAGTGACCAATATGAAATATAAAACCACCCAGCAGGCATTGGATGCCATGCAGGCGCTTCAGGAAACCCTGGCAGCATATCACCATGTGATGGGCGTAACTTATCTGGATGCGTCCACCTGTGCACCAAAGGGCAGTTACGAATGCCGGGGCAAGGCTATGGGGATCCTGTCCCGCATTACCTATGACCTGATGGCGAATCCTGACAACGACGAAATGCTGTCTGCACTGGAGGCAGACATTGACAGCCTAAGCCAGCAGCAGAAGCGGGAAGTGGAGGTGCTGCGAAAGAATTATGATCAGCTCAACCGTATTCCCGCAGAGGAGTATGTGCAGTACAGTGTGCTTCTCAATGATGCGGAAGCAATGTGGGAAAAAGCAAAAAATCAAAATGACTTTGAGCTGTTTGCGCCTTATTTGGAGAAAATCGTTGATTTTAACATCAAATTTGCAGGATATTACGATGCCGGCAAGCATCCTTATGATGCTCTGCTGAATGAATATGAGGAAGGACTGACCATGGAAACTCTGGACGGTTTCTTTGGGCAGTTGCGTTCTGCAATCGTGCCCCTGTTGGAGCGGATCGGTGAGGCAGAGCCGGTGGACAACAGCTTCCTGTTCCGGAAATATCCGGTGGAAAAGCAGAAGGAATTCGCAAAGTACCTGATGGAGGTGCTGGATATGGATCCTAATTTCTGCGCTATCAGTGAATCAGAGCATCCCTTTACCAATGGATTCAATAACAAGGATGTGCGAATTACCACTCATTATTACGAGAATGCCCCGACCTTTGCGATGTATTCGACTATCCATGAAGGCGGTCATGCCATCTATGAGTTGGATATTGATGATTGCTACAATTTCTCCACATTGTCAGGCGGTGCTTCCATGGGAATCCATGAAAGCCAAAGCCGTTTCTATGAAAATCTCATTGGTCGGTCCAGAGCCTTTACCTCTTATGTTTTTCCCAAGCTGAAGGAATTGTTCCCGGAACAGCTTGCGGATGTGGATGAGGAAATGTTCTATCGTGGAGTGAACAAGGTGGAGCCTTCCCTGATCCGGACAGAAGCAGACGAGCTCACGTATAGTTTGCATATCATGGTTCGATATGAGATCGAGAAGATGCTCATCTCCCGGGAGATTTCCGTGCAGGATGTGCCCGCCACCTGGAATAGACTCTACAAAGAATATCTGGGCGTGGAAGTGCCTGATGATACCAATGGCTGCCTTCAGGATATCCACTGGGCAGGCGGCAGCATTGGTTATTTCCCCAGTTATGCTCTGGGCAGTGCTTACGGTCCCCAGATGCTTGCTGTTATGCAAAAGGAAGTAGGCGACATCTACCAGGATGTAGAAAAGGGAGATCTGTCCAAAGCAAGAGCATGGCTGAAGGAAAATATCCACCGTCACAGCGCCCTGTATAAGCCCGGTGAGCTGTTTGAGCGCTGCTGCGGTAAATTTGACGCCAAATATTTCACCGATTACCTGACGAAGAAATTCTCCGAGATCTATGATTTGTAAGGAACTGAATCACCGGGATGTATTGAAAATCCTGCCTGACCGGGCTGAGGATGCCCACAAGGGAAATTTCGGGCGGATCCTACTGCTGTGCGGCAGCCGGGGCTATACCGGAGCTGCCGCACTCGCTGCCATGGGTGCGCTGCGAAGCGGCGCCGGGCTTGTTTATCTGGGGGTGCCGGAATGTATTTACGCCATAGAAGCGGTTAAATTGACAGAGCCTGTGGTGTTCCCATTGCCGGATAACGGCAAGACACTGTCCAGAGCCGCAATTCCGGAGATCCTCGCCCGGCTCCCTCAAATGGACGCGGTGCTGATCGGCTGTGGTTTGGGGCAGACGGAGGATACTGCGCTGATTGTGAAGGCGGTTCTGGAGAACTTTTCCGGCACGGTGATTCTGGATGCCGATGGCATAAATGTGGTGGCTGCGCATAAGGATATTTTGCGTGGACGGGCGAATCCAACCATCCTGACCCCACATCCCGGAGAATTTCGCCGGCTGGGCGGCGTGGATTGCACAGACCGGATAACTGCCGCCGTATCTATGGCAAAGGATCTGAACTGCATTCTGGTTCTTAAGGGGCATGACACTGTCATTACTGACGGGTCGACCACCTATGTGAATCCCACTGGAAATCCCGGAATGGCAGTAGGAGGCAGCGGTGATGTTCTGGCGGGGATCATCGTCAGCCTGGTGGGTCAGGGGATCGAGCCGTTGGAAGCCGCAGCCTGTGGTGCGTGGCTTCACGGTGGTGCAGGTGATCTTTGTGCCAAAGAAATAGGTCAGTATGGTATGCTTCCAACGGATCTGCTGCAGGTTCTGCCACGACTTCTCAAATAAGGCGGGAATCGTTTGAAACGAATCGTATCTCTTGCATTGATACTGCTTTTGTCCGGCTGTGGTCATTCGGACCGGGCATTGAACCGTGCTATGGTCATGCGTCAAAAGCTTCAGTCCAGCGGCTGTCACTTTCGGTGTACCGTGACGGCGGATTACGGTGATGTGATCCATGTTTTTTGTATGGACTGCGAAGCGGACAGTCAGGGGAGTGTATCATTTCGGGTCGTAAGTCCTGAGAGTATCAGCGGGATCACCGGCTCCGTTGACAGGGATCAGGGGAAACTAACCTTTGATGATAAGGCGTTGGCCTTTGATCTGCTGGCGGATGGGCAACTCAGCCCGGTCAGTGCTCCGTGGGTGATGATCCATACGCTCCGGGGAGGGTATCTGTCATCCTGTGCCGAATCCGGGGACGGAATGCTTCTGTGTATCGATGACAGCTACCGGGAGGATCCTTTGCGGTTGGATATTCATATGAATCATGACGGAATTCCAATGTCAGCCGAAATTCTGTGGCAGGGCAGGCGTATATTATCCATAGAAGTAGAAAGCTTTGAATTTGAGTAGCTTTTTGTCGAGCTTCGCATAGGATAAATTACCTGCGTGTCGTATATTTTCCTGTGGGACGTGGCACAATATGACCAGCCGCGTTACATAGGGATCCCGTAGCGCAGCGAGAGATTCTTCGGAGCGTGAATGACATGGACAGTACCGTGAAACGTGGAGATATTTTTTATGCGGATCTTTCTCCGGTGGTAGGCAGTGAGCAGGGAGGTACCCGCCCGGTGCTCATTGTGCAGAATGATACCGGAAACCGCCACTCTCCCACGGTGATCGCGGCAGCGATCACCAGCCAGACCGGAAAAGCCAGACTTCCCACCCATATCAACATTGCAGGCGGCAGTGTGGGCCTTTCCAAGGATTCCGTGATTTTGCTGGAGCAGATCCGAACCATCGACAAGCGCCGTCTGCGTGAGCACATGGGACGGCTGGATGAACAGCACATGGCGTTGGTCGATGATGCCATTGCTGTAAGCTTTGGCTTGCACGACGGCAGACTAACGTAATAAATTCCCCCTTTACCTCATAAATTGAGGCGAAGGGGGAATTTTTATGGATACCTATGAAATCTACCTGGGGCAGGATGCGGTTGGAAGGGCGGATGTTGAACAGCAAGGACTTTATTACCACTTTATGTGTCGATGCCAATTGAGCGGAGATGTGGTGTACCGTGTGATGGTTTCCTGCGGAACTCATCAGGAAAACCTGGGGGTGCTGGTGCCGGTGGGGGATATGTTTTGCGCCGAAAAACGTCTGCCGCTAAAGCGGCTGGGGAAGGGAAAGCTGGAATTCAGGTTGCTGCCAAAACATCCAAAGCTGGATAAAAAATTTATACCGCTGGGACCGGAGGAGCCGTTTTCCTATCTTACGAAGCTGAAAAATGCTTACCTGGTGGAGCAGGACAGGAAGAAAATGATTGCGTTCAACAACGATTTTACAGATCCAATTCCAATCCCACAGGACAATGATCGGATCCAAGAATATCCTTATAGATAGGCGCGTCGGTGATTTTATCAGCCAAGCGGTTGGATACCAGAAAATAGTCGATCCGCCAGCCTGCGTTGTTCTGGCGAGCCTTGAACATATAGCTCCACCATGTGTAAGCCCCGGTAACATCCGGATACAAATGCCGGAAGCTGTCTGTGAAACCACTGGACAAGAGTTTTCCAAAACATTCCCGCTCCTCGTCGGAAAAACCTGCGTTACCACGGTTGGAGGATGGATTTTTCAGATCGATCTCTTTATGGGCGACATTCAAATCACCACAGACGATAACGGGCTTTTGGTCATCCAACGAAGTTAAATAGCCGCGAAATGCTTCTTCCCAATCCATTCGGTGATCCAGCCGGGCAAGCCCCCGCTGGGCGTTGGGGGTATAGCAGGTGACCAAAAAGAAATCCTCATATTCCAGGGTGATCAGTCTGCCTTCGGTGTCCAGTTCTTCCACGCCGATGCCGTAACGGACAGACAGTGGGGCATGTTTGGCGAAAATGGCGGTACCGGAATAACCTTTTTTCTGGGCGTAATTCCAATAGCATTGATAACCGCTGGGGGCGAAATCGATTTGCCCCGCCTGAAGTTTTGTTTCCTGCAGACAGAAGAAATCTGCCTGCTCCTTGTCGAAAAACGTTTCAAAGCCTTTGCCCATGCAGGCACGCAGACCGTTGACGTTCCATGAAATCAGTTTCATATTTCCTCCTATTCGGTGGTTTCCGGAGCTAAATCATCCAAAAACAAAGTGGTTTTGGTATCGATCGTCAGTTCGTTTTCTCCGTTCAGCAATGCCGATTCGGTGGTAAACACAACATATCGGCAGGGTATCAATTGAGAACAGGTCCTTGCGATGGCGGCGCAGGTCGTGGTGAGGCGCACACCATGAAGGAAAGCCAGGGGGTCGGTGAAGGTCAATGTCAGTGTTTCATCATCGATTGTCCAATTCACAAGATTTAGTTCCTTGGGGAATGTGGATGCCTTCTCAGGCGGTGCGCTTTGTAAATAGGCACCTATGAGCCAGGAAAAGTCTCCATCGTGGCCGGCTCCTTCCAGTTGCTGCGAAGCCAATATCTGGTCGTGGATACCGAAGGAATATTCCTGCAAGGGATAGTAGCAGGTGAAGGGAGAAATCAGAGTTGCGTCGGAATCAGCACAACCTGCCAACACCATCACCAAACAAAGGGTTAAAAGCCAAAACGTCAGTTTTTTCATTCGTTCACCTTATCCAGATCAAATGCAGGGAAACGGACGGTAAATGTTGATCCAATTCCCATGTTGCTTTCCACACTGATTTCGCCGCCATTGCGCTGAACCATGCTGCGAACAATGGCAAGCCCCAAACCGCTGCCGCCGGATTTTCTGGATCTTGCTTTATCCACCCGGTAGAAACGTTCAAAAATGTGTTCCAATGCTTCGCTGGGAATGCCTACACCGGAATCCTCCACCTGGAGCACACCCATATCGTCCTCCTGCAGAAGCCGTATCTTAAGCACGCCGCCTGGTATGTTGTATTTTATGCCGTTTTCCACCAGATTAAAGGCGATTTGGTACAGATCATCTTCAAGAATCAGGATCGGGCTGTCTTGGGTCAAGTCTGTTTCAATGCGGATCTTGTTTTCCTGCGCGATGGCATCCAGCATAAGAACCACACGCTGAACAGTGGGGGCCATATACACGATCTCGCCCACATCGTCTTCTACGGATTCTGTGCGGGAAAGGTTAAGCAGCTTTTGGGACATTCGGTTCAGGCGGTCGGCTTCCTTTCCGATATCCTCCACAAATTCGTGGACGGTATCCATGCTCATTTCGTTTTGCAAAATGGAATCAGACAGGAGTTTTATGGAGGCCAAGGGGGTTTTCAGCTCGTGGGATGCGTCGGACACAAACTGTCTGCGGCGGTTTTCCGAAGCCTGAAGCCGGTCAGTCAGGTCGTTGAATTCTTCACCCAGCAACGTCAGCTCATCGTTGCCACCCATAGCAACTTTATGAGAGTATTCTCCCTCACGGATGATCCGCATAGAGGACAGGATGCGCCGCAGACGAATGGAGAACGCATTTGCAAAGGCAAGAGAAAACACGATGACCACCAATTCCAGAACCATGGTGATGGACAAAACATTGTACTGTAAGGATTTGATCAGTTCACCCTGCTGCGCATCCAGCTCTGTCATATACACGCAGCCGGCCAGTTTTCCAAAGCTGTAAAGGGGAGTGGCTGCCCGGGAATACATCAATCCGTCGTGGTAGTTCCAGGAGAATACGTTTTTACTTTCCAGAGCCGTCACGACCTCCGGCAGGAATATATAGGCATCAGTGGATTGATTACTGGAATCGAAGATTGCCTTACCGCTGCTGTCGGTAACGATCAGGCGGGTGATGCGCAGGCTGTCCATTTTGGAAACGGCCGCAGTAATGGTCGATTGATTCAAAATTTCAAGACCGGAAAACTCGGCTGCAGCCAGACGGCATTTTTCGATCATGGAAGCCTCTTTGCTCTTGTAGAACAGCTCCTGACTGGTGCTGGAGCAGTATACATTGAGGAAAAACAGAACGACAAAGGTGATCAATACATAGATCAGCGCATACCTGAACTGGGTGTTCCGGTAAGGTCGAATGTTTCTGTGTTTATTTTCGGAAATAATAGCCAACGCCCCACTTCGTCATAATATATTTGGGTTCCGCGGGATTTTCCTCCAGCTTTTCCCGCAGCCGCCGGATGTGTACGTCCACTGTGCGGATATCGCTGCGGTATTCGTACGCCCAAATAGTATCCAGCAGTGCTTCACGGGAGTAGACCCGGTTGGGACTGCGCATGAGAAATTCGATCACATCAAATTCCTTGGCAGTCAGGTCGGCCAGGATCCCGCTGCGGTAGGCGTTTCTGGCATCCAGATCCAGGGTGATGGAGCCGATGGAAAGCAGGTTTCCACTCTCTTTTTCCACAATGCCGGATCTGCGCAACAGCGCCCGGATCCTGGCTTTCAGCTCCAGTATGTTGAAGGGCTTGGTCAAATAGTCATCAGCACCGTGGTCAAAGCCCATGAGCTTATCCATATCATCTGCCTTTGCTGTCAGCAGAATGATTGGGACATTGGAAAACTCTCTGATTCTTGCGCAGGCGGTAAAACCATCCATTTCCGGCATCATTACATCCAGTATGATCAAATCCGGTGTGTGGATTTTGGCAGATTCCAGCGCTTCCAGCCCGTTAAATCCTGTGATAACCTCATATCCTTCATTTTGGAGATTGAAACGAATCCCCTTGACCAGCAGCTCCTCGTCATCAACAACAAGTATCTTCATGGTTACCTCCTATGGTGATGTATGGGATCATGGCATCCAGCCGTTTTTGACCGATACCAGGTACATTCAGCAGCTCGGAAACTTCCTCAAAAGGTCCATTGGCACTGCGGTAATCCACGATCCTTTGGGCGTAGACCTGACCTATGCCGGGGATGGCGGACAAACTTTGGACATTGGCAGAATTGATATCGATGGGAAAAGCTGCTTCCGTGGGTGCTGTGGTTTGACAGACCGTTGCCGGTGTATAGGGGCTAAGCTGAACAAAACCACTGGCGTGATTACGCAGATATAGAAAGCCGATGGTAAACAGCATCAGAGCGCAGACTGCCGCTGAGAAAATTAAGTATACTTTTTTCATAGACGGGACCTCTTGCATTGACTATCGGCGTAAAAGCTGATATAATCTCTAAGATATTATACATGAAAATTCACCGCCGGACAAGTGCGGCTTTCGTATATCGAGGGAGAATTATGAAAAAAATACTGTCCATTTTGCTGCTGCTTGCGATTGTGTTATCTTTGGGAAATACGCCCACGCTTGCTGTTGAAACCACTGTCCCCACTGGGATCCAAAATCAAATACCTGCCTATACTTTTGACGGAACCGATGCTTCCGTTACCCACGGCTGCCGTACACTGGATGCGCAGAACCCCCTTCATGGCAGTGGGCAGATGCTGCAATATGCCGCTTCCGCACTGCTGTATGAGGTCAATACCGGCACCATGCTGTATTTCTTTAACCCTGATCAGCAGATGTCCCCATCCAGTCTGGTCAAATGTATGACAGCCCTGCTTGCCATCGAAAGCGGCAAAATGGATGAGATCGTGACCGTCAGCCGTACCGCGCTGGATTCCTTATCTCAGGGCGCTGTTAATGTATCGTTGAAGGCTGGGGAGGAGATCTCCCTCAGAAACCTGGTTTATTGTATGATGGTCGGCTCGGCCAACGATGCTTCTACTGTCATTGCGGAATATGTTGGCGGCAGTCAGCAGGGGTTTGTTGACATGATGAACCGCCGGGCAAGAGAGATTGGCTGTACGGCTACGGTCTTTACCAATCCCCATGGACTGCATGACCCCAACCAGGTCACCACAGCCCGTGATATGGCCAGGATCCTGCTGGTGGCAATGGAATATCCTGAGTACATTGAGATTGGTGGCGCTGCTACCTACGTCGTTCCTGCTACCAATTTTTCTGACGAACGAAATCTGCACACTGTGAACAAAATGCTGGATACAGAGCACTTTTACACCTATTACGACCGCCGTATGACCAGTGGACGTACCGGTACCACCAACGAGGATCTTCGCTGCATGGCAGCAACCGCCGAGGGTGAGCAGTTTCGCTATATTGCTATAATCCTGGGTGCCAAGCCTGTCTATCGTGAGGATGATCCCAATTCGATAAAAAAGCATGGTAACTTTGAGGATACCTACGCACTGCTTAATCTGGGCTTTAAGAAGCATTCCAGCTCTCAGGTCCTGTATAAAGGTCAGATCGTGGAGCAGTACAGCGTTCAAAATGGCGCAAATGATATCGTTGTTGGTCCTAACGAGGATCTTCGCTGTATTTTTCCCGGTGAAGCCGATGCGGATCAGCTCACTATTCGAACCCAGATGACCACCAATCTGGTTGCGCCTATTGCCAAGGGTGACCGTGTTGCTGTCATGCAGGTCTGGTACGGCAATATCTGCATCGCCCAGACTGACCTGCTGTCGAAAAACAGCTCACAGATTGCCCTGATTTCTCAGCAGCAAAATGTGGACAACCAATTTGATGCCGGTGCATTGTCCACCGCTATGACCGTACTGATCACGATTGGCTGTGTCGTTGTAATGACAATTGCATTTTTGTTGATTCGAAAGATGCGGAGTAGTCGACGTCAGCAGCGAAACCGCCGCAGAAGAAGAGAGTGATTTCATGGATTGGGATATCCTGGAACAGCAATGCAAAAGCTGTATGAAGTGTGAACTTTGCCAAAAACGGACGAATGTTGTTTTTGGCGTTGGAAACCGACAGGCGGACATCATGTTTATTGGGGAGGGCCCTGGTGAACAGGAAGATCTGCAGGGCGAACCTTTTGTGGGGGCTGCCGGAAAGCTGTTGGACGAGATGCTGCGTATCATTGATCTGGATCGGGAGAAATGCTATATCGCCAATATCGTCAAATGCCGTCCGCCCGGAAATCGTGATCCCAAAGAGGAAGAACAGGATGCCTGCATGGATTATCTTCGTCAGCAGGTTACGCAGATCAGGCCGAAGATCATCGTTTGTCTTGGACGAATTGCGGCTATGCGGATCATTCATCCCAATTTCCGTATTACCAGAGAACACGGCACATGGACGGAACGCTCCGGGATCTGGATGAGTGCGATATACCATCCGTCTGCCTTGCTCCGGGATGTTAGCAAAAGACCGGATACCTTTGATGACCTGCTGTCTATCCGGGATAAACTCCGGGAAATTTCATCAGAAAGAAAGGTTATATGAATAAAATCGACCATTCCAAAAAAGTATATCTGTTGATGACTGCGCTGCCGGACGTTCTTTCCATTGCCGCTCAAAAAGTCATGCGGTATCCGTATAATCATATTTCTCTGGGCTTTGAGGAGGATATGAACACTTACTACACCTTTACCTACAAGGGGTTTACTGTGGAGGATATCACACGACGCGCCAATAAGCAGGGCAGAGAGCCGTTTCCCTGTGAGCTTTATGAGCTTGAGGTATCCCATGATGTGTACCACGATTTGCAGGAACGAGTGAG
>JAEIGA010017890.1_pt1 | contig 10794 bp, 9 predicted proteins | sample 9270691 | NCBI WGS metagenome assembly JAEIGA01 (sample SAMN17057246, study PRJNA624740) | gut metagenome | biome: biome; isolation source: fecal sample | host: Bos grunniens | place: China: Xizang | collected 2019 | reverse complement strand
GGGTGGAACTTACTCACGCAAATGAGCGTCACACCCTCTGGGATGTTGGTGCGAATGGCTGCTATGTTGGAGGGGATGGACATGAGGCTATTGGCGATAGGTAATGGGTTATACCGCGCGAAAGACTTCGAGGATAGGTGAGCGGCTGATGCTGATCACTTCGCAATCAAGAGTGCTCACAGATTGGTGGAGCGATTTGTTCGCTTCGGTGATATTACCTGCTTGTACATAGATAGTTACGGCTTTGCGTTTCTCCTTACCGTTATCCTCAATGGTGATCATCTCCACGCGAGCTTTGTACCATTGGTCGCCCTCTGGATTAGGGATAAGATCGTAGAACTGAACTTGCTTGCAGCTCTTGGTTTCCCATTCGCCGGAGATGTATTTTTGAATCTCGCTGAGAAGACGCTCTTCCACATCAGCTGCGGTAAGGCCCTCAACGAGGTAGGTTTCTTTGACTGCTTTAGGATTATCCTCGCCTGTCTGGCGGGTGTAAGAGATTTTAAGTTCGTAGAATATCATAAGTGTAAGTTTTATTCAATACTAAAGTTTATTCCATTGGACTAATGAGCGACTTGATTTCCGTAGCGTTGATCTTGTGGTCTGGAAAATATTTGGTACTATGGGACCAGAAGAGTACTGGAATAATTGGTTCTTGTTGGATGACATGGTCAAATGTCGTCGACTCATCACTATCTAAGATCCAATTATCTTGTAGCTTGAAATAGACATCGCCTGCATGTCTGCGGTATACTGAAATCTTTTCATCTGATAAGACTGCGTCGTGGATAGGATATGCTATCTTCATACCCTCGAACTCCATTATGAAGTTGGCTACTTGTCGTTGGATAGCCTCTAGCGAAAGCCCTTTTTTCTCAATAAGTAATCGGTTAAGATAGACAAATGGTCCATGTGCTCCGAGTACCCATTTTTCATGACCGTATGCGGCTATCAAATAAGCTCCTACTAACGCAGCTACGCGGTCGGTGTTAAAATGTTTGATAGGTATATTAGCCATTCTCATAGTTTCCAAAGAATATCCTTTGATAGGGCGACCCACAACTAGCATCTGATAGTTATCTCTACCTATTCGTTGGTTGAGTTCTGTAAATAATCTGCCTAGATCTTTGTTGATACCCAAATATAGGTCCGTTTGCTCGATGGTAGTAATCATATCAGACTCAGCATTAGGCGATATGGTGTTGAGCTGCAAAACAAGTAAGTCCGGTGTGTGGTCGTTACCTAACTGGTGACTCGCTTGTAGTTCTAGTGCTAGGTCTATCACTTGACTATTAGATGCAGGAGAATTGAAAAAAACCTTGTCTAAAGAATAGGAGAAAGGTATTCTAATTTGTGAAGTTAGTGGTAGAGGGTATGACTCAATGTTCATACTAGGTTTCCATTCATTGGAAAGAATAGAGTTAACACTTTGTCTCACATTCATATTGTCTGCTGCGGTAGGTAATCCCTCTGGATAGAAATTTGTTGTAGCCCATTTTAGATGGATATCGTCTATCCAGCAGCAAGCATTGGCTCCGTGTCCAGCCATCAATATAGTGGCTTCAGGTTGTAGTCCAACTGCGTAGATTTTGGAGTTCACACCATAAGCCATTCGCCATTCGTCTGTAATGGTTGTAGAGGTAATGGATCGTGGCGAAAGGTGCAAAGAGGTACCTATGCCATCGTTCTTATCATCATGTAATATAGATTGAATGGGGTATAAGTTGTTAGAACGATCATAGTAGTTATCCGCCATGATACCATGGTTGTTAGGTGTAGTACCAGTCATGAGGGTTGCCATCGTCTCTTGTCCACCATAAACCTGATGTTTAAAAACAGCTGTGGTTTGGTATGCTTCTTCCATTAGTTTATATAACCCACCATTAGACCAGTGAGGACGAAGAGAATTGAGGTTCTCTTGGGTCATACCATCAACAACCACAAAGACAGTGAGTCGTGGTTGAGCTAACGTCATGAGAGAAAAGAGGATGAGTACTATCGATGTACAAAATATACGAGTCGTGCGCATAGATGAATAGTTGGGAATAGAATCAATCTCCAGTTAAAACCAACCAATGGGTGGCATGAGAAGAATGTTAGGAATATTACTAATGCAATGAGGATCAGGTAGATAAATCCGAGTACGGCATCTACACCCCATGATAAGCGTTTGCGACGTCTATCATAGTAGGATAGTAGCGTCATGAGAATAGCAAAGATGCATATGACAGGCCAACAATTGGCATACCAAGGTACTTCTACAACATCAAAATCTCCTGTGTTGCTAGTTTTGACCAATGGTGTGCCATCCGATAGTTTAGCCTGGGCAAAGTATCGCATGAGTTCCTCTGGTAGGAAGAGGCGTTGCTCATTGGTCATAGGAACATCAGCATCACTTCCGAAAACAAGATTGATACCAAAATCTACCCAGGAGTTGGAGCCTGTGTAGTGAGATATAGCTGTGCGATAATCGGTTCCGCAAAAACCCTTGTAATCAGAGATAATTGTGTCTTGCAGAGCATTTTTGATGAGGTAGTATGGTCGAGTGGCACAGTTGTCAAAGACAAAATTATACAAGTAGTGTCGGTTCTCAGGTTGATAGTTGACCATCAACGCATCAGCGATGCACAGTTTCTGTTCTTGGGTGAGGTTGAGCTCTTGCCAATAGATACGGCGGCCAATACTGCCGTAGAATTGTACAAAATGTTCATAATCCTCAATTCCCAATTGATAGTAAGTCTCACCTTTGACAAACTTGATATAAAAATCATCTGACATCAGGTTGAAGATTCCATAGTTGAAGACAATGTCTATGTCCTGCACTGGATCAATGATACGTATACCTGAATGACCATACTTGGACCATACTTGTTCACCTTGGGTGCAAGTTATGAGTTGTATCTGAACTTGATCGCTGAGATTCTGCAGTTGCTCATGAAGTGAGGCTGACGATACCCACTGAGAGAGTGCTATAAATAAAATAAGGATGTATTTACGCATAAATCAATAATAAGTTAGGGAGAAGTACACAGAGTAGACCCAATAAGAATCCACCTACGACTTGCAATGGTGTATGTGCTTTGAGGTATAATCTAGCGTACATCAAAAATAATGCTAGCATCAATACGATAAACATTAAAAGGTATGGAACATTTTCTGCATAAAATGCGTATGTGCATATGCCACCTAATAATCCGCCAATACCTGTGAGATGAGCTGATATCTTCCAAGTACGGTTGATGATAGTCACAGCTATTAAAGTAATGATGACACACAAACTAATAGTGATTAATAGCAGTGGTAGTTGGACATAACTGATCAAAAAATATATCCAAAACATATACGCGATAATGGTATACACGTATGGTATCGTACGCTGTTCTGGATTATCTAAGTGCAATGAATCAATACGTTTAGTTTTCCAGAGGAAAAAGATAATCGATGCAGGGATAACAAAGGTGAAAAATGCAGTACCAGCTATGGCTATCGTTTGTATAGATGTGGGTATGTCATCATATATCTTGACAGCGTCTATCAAGAATAAGATGATACCATATGTAGGTAGCAACAGCGGATGTAGTAGAATACTATATGCCTTAGCTAATATGGATAGTGTCTTTTGCATATTTGCTATAGTTTTTTGCGATAGCGTGCGATAGGAATATTGAGTTGGTCACGGTACTTAGCTACAGTGCGTCGAGCGATAGAGTAACCTGCTTGATGCATTGCTTGCTCCAATTCATCATCTGTCAATGGATTGGTTTTATCTTCTCGCTCAATAATCTCTTGAAGTCGTTGTTTAATCTCTCGTGTTGAAATAGTCTCACCACTATCATTGGTCATAGCCTCTGAGAAGAAGAACTTCAGCGGAAGGATTCCAAAATCGGTTTGAACGTACTTGTTGCTAAAGGTACGTGATATGGTCGATACATCGTAATTGGTTCGGTCTGCAATATCCTTGAGGACCATAGGCTTGAGATACATACTATCACCTTGCAAGAAAAATTCACGTTGCAGTTGTACAAGAGCTTGCATGGATTTCATCATGGTCTCATTGCGTTGGCGAATGGCATCAATGAAATTGCGTGCAGAGTCGATGTATTTTTTTATTTCTTTGGTTTCTTGAGACTTTTTGTTGTCTTTTTGCGAGTACCGATCTAACATATCTGTATAATCAATAGAGACATGTAGAGGTGGTATATCGCTATTATTGAGTGAAACGACGAGTTTATCGTCATGTGTCTCTATAATAAAATCAGGAATGACTATCTCTCGGTTGATATCATTGAGTGTACCTCTCCATGCACTACCTGGCTTGGGATTAAGATGTTTAATCTCTTCGATGGCTTCTTGTAGTTGTGCATCGGTGATGGACAAGCGTTGTTTAATCTTGTTAAAGTTAGCTTTTGTAAATGCATCAAAGTGATTGAGCAAAATATCATGAGCTATCTTTACGCTAGGAGTGGCTTCCCTGACTTTGATTTGGATTAGCAGACATTCCTGAAGGTCTTGAGCACCCACGCCTACTGGATCAAAGAGTTGGATTTGATCAATGATCTCTTGCATCTTGCTATCAGAGATGATGATATTTTCTCTAAAGCTCAAGTCGTCGACTAGTTCCTCTGTGGTGCGACGTAGGTATCCGTTCTCATCGATATTACCAACCACAAATTTCGCCACATGACGATCTGGTTTGTCCATCTTGGTGAGATAGATCTGTGACTTCAAATACTCCGCAAAACTCATTCCCATAGAGAATGGTATTTCCTCGTGTGGACGGCTATTGTTGCTAGAAGACAAAGACGTACGCTCGGATATGTCGTCGTCTTGGGTGTAGTCGTCGTAGTCAAAATCCTCGTTCTTGAGAGGATTGTCGTACTCGTCATCAGCGAAATCGTTGTCCTCTATTTCGGCAGTCTTGTCAACACCTTCTTCAAGAGCAGGATTGGTTTGTAGTTCCTCATTGATATGCGTGAGGAGTTCGCATGTGGGCAATTCCAACATACGCATCACCTGTATTTGTGCAGGTGAAAGCTTCAGCATTTGCTTCTGCGTTTGTGTGAGTGATAGTGAAGTTGCCATGGTAGTTTAAAGTTTAATGTTTAATGTTTAGAGTTGAGTATCGATAGCTTGGAGTACATGTGTAGTAATATACTCTAACTGCTCATTATCCAACTCTGTATGCATAGGCAATGACAGCACGCAAGCAGCTAGTTTCTCTGCTACAGGAAAATCGCCTACTTGATAGCGTGAATCTTGGTATGCCTTCTGCATATGCAATGGTATAGGGTAGTAAACCATAGCAGGTATCTCTGCGGCAGCTAGTGCCTCTCGCAACGCATCTCGATCCACATCCTTTAAACGCAATGTGTATTGATGGAAAACGTGTGTAGAACGTTCATCTCGCACAGGGATAAGAATATGCTCGTGATTGGCAAATGCATGATCATAGTATGCTGCGGCCTTTTGTCTTGCTGCTATGTATTCGTTGAGATGAGGCAGTTTGACATCCAAGATGGCCGCTTGGATACTATCTAAGCGTGAATTGACACCCACTTGATCATGGTGGTAACGAATAACCATACCATGATTAGCAATAGCACGCATTTGTGCAGCTAGTTCATCATCATTGGTGAAGATGGCTCCACCATCACCATAGCAACCGAGGTTCTTAGAAGGGAAGAAACTGGTACAACCTATGTGGCCTATCGTAGCTGCTTGCTTCTTAGTGCCATCCGCGAATGTGTACTCTGCTCCAATTGCTTGGCATGCATCTTCTACCACATAGAGATTGTGCTCTTGTGCGATAGACATGATAGCTTCCATATCTGCACATTGGCCAAAGAGGTGAACAGGTACGATAGCCTTGGTGCGTGGAGTGATAGCTTTACGAATCGAATCTACCGAAATATTCATTGTGTCCCAATCCACATCCACTACCACTGGGGTTAACCCTAATAGTGCAACCACTTCGGCTGTGGCAATAAAGGTGAAAGTAGGGGTAATCACTTCATCACCAGGTTTGAGTCCTAGTGCCATCAATGCTATTTGAAGAGCATCTGTTCCATTACCAACTGGGATAACATGTTTAGCACCAGTATAGTTCTCTAGGTTTTTTTGAAAAGAACTAACTGCTGGACCTTTGATAAAACTAGCGGAATCAATGACCGCTTGGATACCCTTGTCTATATCAGATTTAATGTGTTGGTACTGCGTCTGCAGATCTACCATTTGAATTTTTTTCATGTTTTTTCTCAATAATATACTCTACCGATGAAGGATAGATACGAATATTGGATACATAGGGACTTGTTGTCTCTATTTCTATAGGGAGTACATCGCTAACTTGTTTTGGGTAGCGACAAATAGCGGTAAAATCCTCTTTTTTAACCTTTGTATGGTTTGAGAATCCGACTTGTACAGTTACTTTGGTTGTTGGTTTAGGGAATAGACGAACTTCTTCGTCATATGGTTTACCAATAACTTGGATAGGGATGTCGTAGGTTAACTCTGTATACTGTTCCGCAAAGCATTTGACTTTGACTTGTGTTTGAATGGCACGTATGTTAGCGGGTATTTGTAATGGGACAGCCTTGATTGTATCATTTTTCAAGTTGTTGAGGATCAAGCTGTCTGTGTAGATATAGTTGACTTTTCGTAACGCTTGGTCACTTCCGAAGATGGATATACTATCCATAAATAGTTCAGGTTCGTTGGTTAAGAAATGTTGAGGTGCACTATTGACTTTTGCTCTCAAAATAATAGGAACCTTTTTTTCGCTTTGATAAACATATTCAGACTCTATTCGTTGAGGCTGAACCTCAAGGATCGTTGTTGTTCCTGGTAGTACATTTTGCAACTGTGAGTGAAGCATATCTGCAGTCAATACGATGCTACCTTCTTTGGACTTAAAGAGTTCAGTTACGTTGATCGTCACCGTTAATTGTTTATCCACAAGTTGACGTAATTGTCGGCCCTTGTCACGAATATGTACGTCAAGGTATTTAGGTAATGGTGTGGTGAACGCAATGCGATCAGCCACACCATTATAGTTGACTTGAATGCGAATGGTCTCGTCTCTCAGAGAAGACATGCTATGTCCCCACCAAAAGGTTGTTACAATTCCAACAAACACTAGAAAGACGACGATGTCTTTGCTAACCAACCAACGCCAATAGCGTGTGATTTTTTGTTTGTATGTTCGCACTCTAGGTTGCATACTTATTTCTTATCAGCAACTTCTTGTGCTTGGTGAACATCGTCAGCAGCAACATAAATGCTACCCTTGTCCATCTTGATAACAACGTCCTTAGCAACCTCAATCAAGAATGTTGTTTCGTTCACCTCCTTGATGATACCATAGATACCACCTGCAGAAATAACGCGGTCTCCTTTCTTGAGTGCATCACGTTGCTTTTGCAATTCTTTTTGTTTCTTTTGTTGTGGACGGATCATGAAGAAGTAGAAAATTACGAAAATCGCAATCATCATAATCCAAAAAGACCAACCACCACCTTGTTGCTCTTGAGCAGGGGTAGGTTGTGCAGCAGTTGTGCTAGTGCTTAATCCTGATTCTGAACTTGCAGTTTTAGTTTGTTCTGCATCAGTGCTACCATTGTCTGCTGGTTCTGCTGGAGTTGCATCACCTGCAACTACTTCTTGTGCATCAGCAACTACTTCTTGTGCTTCAGCAACTACTGCTTCAGCTACTTGTTCTTGAGCCATAACAGCAACGCTTCCAAAGGTGAGCATTGCCAAAACTGTAAGGTTTACAAAAATTTTTTTCATACAATTTGCTTAGTAAAAAAGTTTATATTAGTTTTGTTTTTTGATTACTTTGAAAAGAACATTCTCTTTTTTCAATTCGAGAGCTACATTGTTCAATACACCATTGATGAATTGGTGGCTCTTGTCGCTAGAATACTCTTTGGCCAATTCGATATACTCATTCATCGAAATCTCAAGGGCGATTTCGTTGAAGTTGACAATCTCCGAAATGGCTTGGAGCAAGATGATTTGATCCATGTATGCCACACGCTCTGCATCCCAATTACGCAAGGATTTGCTGATCAATTCTTTGTATTCATCTGCATTCTCAATAGTTAGTCGGAGAAGATCTTTAGCAAAAGCCAACTCTTCTTCTGAGGTGAACATTTCCAATAATGGTTGCTCATCACCATTTTCCTCTTTGAATTGTTTGATGGTTTTTACCACATAGGTTAATATTTGATCCATATCTGTGGTCCATCCATGATGATCAAGCGCCACTTCCATTTCCTCTAGTGCAGCTTGCAGGTCTTCATTTCCAATCAACAAGTTGCCATAAATCTTACGCCATAGCATCTTGTCATCCTCAAATGTAGGTGCCTCAAGTTGCATATACTCTTGGTAGAAAGGCTCTTGAATCAATTGCTTGTAGACAGCTATCACACCATTCATACCAGTGTCCCATCGCATATGGTTCTCTTCCAAATAATGACGCAAAACACGATTATTGAACAAGTGTCTTGATATGCGATTATTTACAAAATGGTAGTTAGGGGTATATTCTTGGTGTGTAACAGCTGCGCGTTGCTTGTTTTCAGCTATTTGCTCTTCGGCATATGTGACCAATTCATCTGCAAAAGCTAACATAGCCATATACAAGCTATAGGTGCTAGAGAAACTTTTAAGCAACTCTTTGCGTGCTGTCAATGGGGTTTTGTCGCCATCTTTGTAATAGGCAAAGAGGGTTTGTAGGACTTTTGTTCGTACGAGTGTTCTGTTAATCATATAGGGTGACTTCTATAAAATACCTTAAATTCCAAATTACGCTGCAAAGTTACACATTTTTTTGCATATATGCAATGATTTTAAATAAAATATTTTTTGCTGGCTTTTTTCGACTAATTCTTATTCTTCTTCACTGAGAATTTCCCACTCATAGAGACGTTGTTCCATCTCGCGTTTGATGTGCTCATATTTTTGGAAATTCTCGCTAGTTTGATTCTCTAATTCAGAGAGCAATATCTCCATCTGATGTTGTTCTTCTTCTAGTTTGGCAATCGCAGCCTCAATATCAGCTATCTGCTTCTCTTTTTTGCGACGTGCTGCTGCGGCTGCTTTCTGAGCAGCATAGTCCAATTTCGCAGAGGTCACCTCGCCTTTTGCCTCTCGCCTCATCGCCTCATCGGTCTTCCTCTCCAATTCTTGGAGGTTATCGATACGCTTGCTACGCAAGAAATCATAGATACCACCTAGGTGCTCACGTACTTTTCCACCACCAAACTCATACACCTTATCCACCAATCCATCCAAGAAATCACGGTCGTGACTCACGCAAATAACTGTGCCATTGAACTCTTTCAAGGCCGCTTTGAGCACGTCCTTTGACTGCATATCAAGGTGGTTGGTAGGCTCGTCCAAAATAAGCAAGTTACATGGTTCAAGCAACAAACGAATCATAGCCAAACGGCTGCGCTCGCCGCCAGATAGCACTTTGACCTTCTTCTCGGAAGCTTCACCGCCGAACATAAAGGCACCTAAAATATCGCGAATCTTGGTGCGGATATCACCTACTGCAACATAGTCAATCGTCTCAAACACTGTCATTTCGCCATCCAATAAAGCCGCTTGGTTTTGTGCGAAATAACCTATCTTGACGTTATGTCCAATCTTCAGATTGCCCAAATAATCTAGTTGCCCCATGATACAGCGAACAAGTGTAGTTTTACCTTCACCGTTTTTGCCTACAAAAGCCACTTTTTCACCTCTTCGGATCGTAAAATTGGCATTTTGGAAAACCATATGATCGCCAAAATCCTTGCGCAAATCTTCTACGATAACAGGGAAATCTCCACTACGTGGAGCAGGAGGAAAACGCAAACTCAATCGTGAGTTATCTTCCAAATCCACCTCTAGGCGATCTAGCTTTTCTAATTGCTTGATACGCGACTGTACTTGTACAGCTTTGGTCGCTTTGTAGCGAAAACGCTCGATAAATTCTTCCGTCTCTTGAATCATCTTCTGCTGATTCATATAAGCACGCACTTGCTGTTCGTGGCGCTCTTGGCGCAGCACTTTGAATTGCGAATATGGGACGTTATAATCGTATATTCTACCTAATGTAATCTCTATGGTTCGAGTGGTTACATTGTCCAAGAATGCGCGGTCGTGACTCACTAAAACGAGGGCACTTCCATTAGTCTTGAGAAATTCCTCTAACCATTGAATAGACTCTATGTCTAAGTGGTTGGTTGGCTCATCAAGTAGCAGTAAGTCAGGGTGTTGGAGCAATATCTTGGCCAACTCTATACGCATGCGCCAACCACCCGAAAACTCAGAACATGGGCGATCAAAATCCTTGCGCTCAAACCCCAAACCGATGATGGTTCGATCCATCTCTGCGATAAACCTCGCCTCCTCACCAGATATCCCAGCCTCTAAACTGTAGGCGCTTGCGCCGTCCTGTAGCGAAGCGTCCTCTAAACCATCGCTCTTATGAGCGATAACACTCATCACATCCTTTCTCAGCGTCTTGCCGTCCACGTGCATCATCACCTGTGGTAGATAACCAATGGTAATATCACCCATCTTAGATATACGTCCAGAGGTGGGTGTCTCTACACCAGCCAGCATACGCAGAAGCGTTGTTTTACCCGCACCATTCTTGCCTACAAGGGCGATTCGTTCGCGTTGGTTGATGAGAAATGTGATGTCATCCAAGATTGGACGAGATGAATATTCTATACTGAGATGCTCTATGCTTACCATGTCAATGACGGATTTTTGACGGATTTTTAACGGTTTGTGGGT
>JAEIGA010017889.1_pt1 | contig 10794 bp, 15 predicted proteins | sample 9270691 | NCBI WGS metagenome assembly JAEIGA01 (sample SAMN17057246, study PRJNA624740) | gut metagenome | biome: biome; isolation source: fecal sample | host: Bos grunniens | place: China: Xizang | collected 2019 | reverse complement strand
TCACATCTGTGGAATACACCACAAAGGAATCACGGGGATCGAGGGTATACATCTCAAAGGGAGACTCATCGCTACCCAGTTCGTAATCCATATTCTCCAGCACCATTCGATTAGCAGTACCAACGATCATCTGCCACTCCACGACCTCACGGTCAAGTGCCGCTTTATCCACAAGGAACATATACTCATTCAGAGTACCCACTCCTTGACTGATCACCTCATCGCTGTTTCGACCGATATACTGGATAGGTTCACCACAAAGGTAACCAACCTTGAAGGAAACAATCTCATTGGCACGATTCTCTACAATGCGATTGCAGATCTCAGGCCTCACCGTCTTCTCTCGGACTAGAATCGGCTGCTTACCACGATAATAGTTCCAGAGATATTCCATTTCGCCACGGTTCAACTCGTGAGTTCCCATCGCTTTACGCAACACATCTACGACATTATTGGATGTGATTTCAGCCACATCAGTAGTGATTATCCGTCTACCGTGCATGGTTCTCGTATCCATTTCGACCCCTCCTTTACTCAAAATCAATTACCATACCAGTTCAATTTCTTTGGGTCGGGAAATCAAACGGATACTCTGCGGTCTGGCAGTTGTTGTCGGTTGCATCATCTGCTGAAGAGGATACGCACCGAAATTTTGCCAAGCCACACAAGATAGAACTACATAATCCTTTATGGTCACCAGATCGTTCACATCATCAATGACAATCTTGGAAGGCCGGGTAATTGCACCCTTGTGAGTGTGACCTGCAATCACACAATCAACACCATCAATGACATTACCCCATCTCTCATTACGATTAACGGCTGCTCCTGTCATACCTCCACCTGAACCATGAGTTACTGCAAATTTGAAGGAAGTATCAAATCCAACTGCACCTTCACGGGTTCTCGCACCAAGGCGAATCTTCATGAAAGCAGCATTCTGACGATAGATATCCTCCAAATCGAGTTTTGCCATGATGTCATAGGTAGGGTCATCGTCGGCATCCTTGAGACTTCTGCGCTCATGATTACCAGACACACAGCAGAGAATTTGATCCCGCAGAGGTTCTAGGAACTCAACCATCAGCCTCTTCTGTTCCCGGGGCCTCACCCGGTCATCCCAGGGAGATCCAACCGAGGATCTGAGGTTGTTATTGATTAAGTCACCGGCTAGGATAATGTAGGAATTGGGTTCACTAGCTACCTTGGAGCAGAACTTCGTCCACGCATTGGTGTCGTGTTCCAACGCACCAAAGTGAACATCTGCAATGGGATAGATCTTCATTTCCTTGTCACAAATCTCATGCACGATGAGATCGAAATCATTCCGCATTCCAGGAGAACCCCTTCCAGAAAAAATAAAAAAGGCGCGTCACTATTCGGGACCCTAGTTCCCTCGCAGTAACGCGCCATAAAATATCTAATTTTACACCTGTATTGTAGCACAACATCTTGTGTTTGTCAAGTGCTTTCATACAACATTTTGTGTTTTAGCGAAACTTTTTACCACGGACGCTGGAAAACCTCTACCTTGGATGCACCCATACTCTGAGCATACTCGGCAAGCATAGCCATACCGTCCGCAGTATCGTCATTTTTGTTCTTACCCGCCATAGTATAGGAACAGAGCATATTGATGAACTTACCATACTCGCTATTACGCTTGTACATAGACTCATCTTTGAAGAGGCAATGTTCCTTGACCCATGCAGAATTGACGATGATTTTCGTTTCCTTGTTTGCCGTAGTGTACTTGGTTGTAATATGGGTAATACCTCCCCTATCCTTTACCATCTGCTGCACCTTCTCTGCAACACGACCACCGGCTGAGTTAGACTCGAAACGGCATTGATTCACCTTGTGTCTTACCAAGATATCAGCCAATCTTGCATCCACAATTTCGGGGAGACCGTTGTCGCAGATGCAGTCATCAATATAATAATTCTGCCCATACACATACGCCACCGGGAGGAACGCATAGTCAGTACCTTTATCCTTGGTATCGCAAATACCGATAATCGCATCAGGATCTTCATCTGGCAGTTCAAAGTATCTACGCAGCTCATCCTGATGGTACAACAGACCTTCTCTCTCAATAGGTTCATTCATGTACAATGCTCTCCAGCTTGCATCATCCATGATATCTCTCTGCTGACGATAGAACTGAGTATTGAAACCCACGCCATAAGCATAATCAAAATTGCTTTCATCGTTCGCATCCATAGCAGGAAGGACAATAAACTTCGCCCGGGGACTATTACCATACATTGCTTCCAACCTACCAATGATATCATGAACGGACCAACGGGTAGCGATGTGCAGCTCGCCACAATGGTCACCGATCTTTCTCTGTCGCAGGTCGGTGGTGTAGGTTTCCCACAGCTTATCCAACCGTTCCTTATTCAGAGCAACCTCAATACCACTCACAAGGTCATCACAGTACAGTAGATGCATTGCTCTATACAGACCGGCATTACCAGTACCGATGGAGGTGAACTGCAATGTCTCAAATCTCTTTCTCTTACCCAGGTCGATTCGGCAATCCTTGGCATTGGTATTCGCCACTTGAGTTTCAGGGAACACTTCCTGCCAGAGGTAATCACCACTCTGATCAAATATTCTCAGACACTCATCGTAAACACCACGCGCAAAAGAGTTACTATGGGAACCAGTCAGCGACGGTTCCTCCGGATGCCTACCTGCAATCCATGTGAGGTAGAAGATAGCCAGAGTGGTCTTGCCAGAACCAGGGGGCATACTTACTGCGAGGAGATCCAGTTTTCGCTCCTCCAACTCCTGCAACGCTTTCACAACCTGTCGCAGCACCATCTTCCGGGGCGGGTAGAACTTCTTATCGGGATCACGATTCCACTCCACAGCCAGAAGGCAGAGGTGGAAAGACTCTCTAGCACCGGCGAAAACCACTTCCCTATGTAGTGCAAACATCTCTCGCATTTTACCGATATCCGTAATACTCGGTATGATTTTCTCGATCCAGTCCGACAAATTTTCAAGATATTCCACAGCTAGAGGAACATCCGTCTTCATCGTCTCTCGACAAATATTCAGCAGATCCCGATAGGCTCTCATGTCTTCGGGGTCTTTTTTGATTTTTTGGAAAATTTTCTGTAGCAGGATCTCCACAGTTACACCCCCAATTCACAGAAGGTCTTGATCAGTTTCGGCATCTGGATTGCAAACCAGTCAACCATCTCCTCATTCAATGCCCAGCAACTAGCAGAATTCGCAGAACCGCTCAGACCACTTTCAGCAAGGAATGCGTGGATCACCTCGTGGCGTACAGTACACGAAAAGACATCCCACGCAGCCGCCTCATCGGCAGATTCCCACCCGGACATGGTACGCACATCTGCCACCACAATCTTCTTTTCATGGAAATTTGTGTAGCCAAACAGACCATCCAGAAGAGGATCTTTCGTGCTAGGAACATTCAAATAGATCTTATATGTAGTACCCAGAATATTGATTTTCTTCATATCTTACCTCCTAAAAACAAAAAGATGGCCCGCTACCATTTGGGACCCTAGTTCCCTCGCAGTAACGCGCCATCTAAAAATATGATTATAAATTATGGTTCCCCACTCTTGTTACAAATCGACATGATTCGATAATACCTCTGGCTACCCTCCCTCAAAAACAAGCGACGCTGTTTACCATCCTTGTATACAGCATCAACCCAAACCTCAACATAACTGGGTACTTCCTCATACATCCAATACGAGCGAAAGCCCCCTCGCCAGCCGAACGATGTACCGCCATACCGATGTTTTCCGACCATAATAAGGCGGCGATGGGCTACTTTAGCCGATACGATATTTTTGTCGCTTCTGGCCTTAATACCAATAATTGCCGGTACAAGCAACACCGTTTCCAGGATTATAAAATACGCCATCTCAGGGCTGACAAAATATACGATGTGCGTCACAAGTACCAAAACTATTATCCAAACGATTTTCACGATGGTGGAGAGTTTCATCACGACACCTCTCTAGCTCTAGCATACCATGTGCTTCTACCAATTCCAAGTACTTTACAGCACTCATCAACGGTCATCTGACCGTCTTTTTGTTTTTTCAGAAAATTTTCGAAACCGGGGATTTCCTTAGCAGGTCGGCCTTCTCGAAAATCTTCCCGCTCTCTGGCAACGGCTTTACCCTCACTGGTTCTTTCTACGATCATATCACGCTCGAATTCAGCAAAAGCAAAGAAGATAGAGCGAATCAGTTTACCGGTAGTGCTGTTATCCATCATGCCCATGTTAAGGACATTGACTGCTACACCCTTAGCAAACAGCTCATTCATCAATTCGCACCCCTGGATGGTACTTCTAGCAATTCTGTCCAGTTTCACCACCACAAGAGTATCACCCTCTTTAATGACACTCAGCAGCTTATCCAACTCGGGACGATGCTTCTTTGTACCAGTAAAGGAATCTTTATAGATTACTTCCGCACCATGTTCTCGAAGCACTCTCTCCTGTGCCTCCAGACCATTACCGTCTCTCTCTTGACCCTTGGTACTTACTCGAGCGTAACCGTAAATCATTTACTCCACCTCATATCCATCAGTAGGAACTCGGCTGGAGCGAGGGATCAATACCACCTTGTAATCCAATGCACGAAGCATTTCACTCAACAGGGACACGGGAATGTCCTTTGCTTTCTTGGTATTCAGTCGATCCCACAACGCAGCCTGAGTGATATTCAGACGATCAGCCATGCAAGCATTGTTCACATCTTGCTTCTCCATAATTACTTTGATGATTTCTCTTGCTTTCATATTGCACCTCCAAGTGGTTTGTATCTATAGTATAGCACTCAAGTATTTTCTTGTCAAGTATTTTCTTGTTTTATTTCTTTTTGTTTTTCTCGGATGGTTAAACCACTAACCCCGCCCGGCGAGGCCGGGCCTATTTCCCCAGGGGACCCCGCCCCGCTGCCGATCCTCACCGGGACCCGATACCGGCATATTGTGCGAAAACTGTTAACTTTTCAATACACATAAAAGCATCAAGAAAATACTTGAATTATTTTCAAGAAATCACTTGACTTTCAAGAAAACACTTGATATAATTCAATCATCAAGAAAACACTTGAATATATGGAGGTTAACAATATGAAAAAGGAAAACACTATTTCTATCAGTAAAGGTAATTCCAAGATGGGTTATATCCCGTCCGTATCTCTACCGCCTATTGTAACATGTGCTGCCGGCTGTGTATGTGCCAAAAAATGCTACGCTGCCAAGCTGTGCCGGTTGCGTCCCAATGTCCGCAATGCATACCAAAAGAACCTGGATATTCTCAAGAATGACATGGACAACTATTTCCTCCAGGTAAAGGCCGCTGCTATGGTATCTAAGTATTTTAGATTTCATGTATCCGGTGATATTCCCGATATGAACTATCTGAATCGCATGGTAAAGCTTGCTAATGAATTACCTGGCACAACATTCTTGACTTTCACAAAACAATATAATTTCGTTAACAACTTCCTACAGTATGCGGAGATCCCGGACAACTTGAAAATCATTTTTTCTGCATGGCCTGGAATGCCTATGGAAAATCCGCATAATATGCCGGTTGCCAATGTGATTTTCAAGGGCCAGGAACCGGCGGATCATTGGAAAATCTGTGGTGGTAATTGTAGTGAATGCGCCTGTCGTGGCGTTGGCTGCTGGGAACTGAAAAAGGGCGAGCACATCGCATTTTATGAACACTAAAGGAGGATATAAAAATGGCTGTATTTATGTTTTATATGGGCGTGTTTTCAATCGGTTTTGGCCTCATGGCGGGCCTGGCTGATCTGTTAGAAAAATTCATATGGTAAGGGGGTGAAACAATGTTTATCTTAGCTATTATTTTATTTCCGTTCATGGTATTATCCGAACTTGTAAAGAATACGAAATAAAAATATAGGCCCCGGCGTTGCTGGGGCTTTTCTATTGACAAGAGTAATATAATAAAAATAAAACGGAGGAAACGACATGTTAGTATATACCACGCCGCACACGGTACGCGTTGAAATTGCAACAAATATACATTGCTTAATCGTAACCGGCGCAAACGATTATAAATCATTTTATTTGATAAATGAAAACTGTGGCGATCCTGTTTTTATGTTCGCATGCAAAACAGATAACGATACCAACTCAGCCGAAATCGCCATAGCCAATGCAGCCGATTATATACCAGACGAATGGTAATAAAAAGCCCGGGGATCAATTCCCCGGGTTATTTTTACGCCCTTTACACGCCCGCCAGCGCTGCCAGGGTCACGGACAGCTATTCATACCACGCCAGGACAGAAAACGCCATACACGCTCACGGACAGCCCGTGAGAGGTCCCGCAGCTATTACACTATACCGGCCCAATATAGGCCGGTGTTCTGTTATGCCTCTATGAGGCTCTCAGAGGCTCTACACGGTGTTTTTATGTTTCCCTAGTATGTTTACACCTATAGAGGCTAAAACGCAATACAGCGCATTCTATGGCATCATGGCAATATTATTACATTTTATTACATTTTTGGGATGAAAATACAGCTATTTCTTACATTTTGGTTACAATTTGGATTTTTCGTCAAGATTTCTGCGAAAAACCGAAAAAATTTCCCGGAGATCGGGCTAGGATCTCCGGGTGATAGTCGCTGGCATAGTCGATAGTCGATAGTCGCTGATAGTCGATCAGTCTTCAGAGTTGATAGTCGCTGAGTCGCTCAGGTAACGCTTGCGGATGTCGTCTGCGTCATAGTCGCTGTCCTGTTTCTGGTTGGGAGTCAGCACATACTCGGTCTTGTCCTGGTAGCCGAAATGGTTCTTCATCATGAAAATCGCCATTACAGGGTTGATTTTTCCCGCATTTGCATAGTTTTCCATGGTAGTTTCTAATATTTCGTACGCTTTTTTAATCAAGTCCTCTGTCTCTCGCGGTAACTTGGGTGTACTACTGGTATGATTGCCAGTTTTGATCTCCCATAGTCGTCTACGGTCAAGCCCTAACGCCATACCCATACCAGCGACAGTCGGTTTCATGTCAGCCTCACCATAAATCTGGAAATACTCTACTAGTCGTTCTCTCACAGCTTCTGGGTCTTGCAGATCCACTTTAGGCATATCAAAGAACTTCATGTTAGTCAGCACGATTTTTGTATTATCACCAGGTTCAGTCTGCAGCCACTTACCATCAGCCATATCCTTACTGACTCCGCGAGGCTTTTTCTTAGCCTTGACAATCTCTTCTCCAGACTCAACAAGGTCTGCTTTCTTCTTAGCCATCTAAATTCCTCCTCTCATAGTCGCTCAAGTAGTCAAAGTAGTTGAAAATCAATTTTTGCGGAAACTTTCTCTATATATGCCCCTTATAGGAAAAGTTATAGGAAAAAACCATAGTTTAACTACTTTAACTACTTCACACCTTAATTACAACGGCAAATCAGCCATTGCTTACTCGTCATCGTCTTCATTCATCATCGCGCCACAATGAGGGCAAAATGGTGTATCTCCGTTGCTCAAATTGCTTATAACCGCAGAACAGTTTGTACATATCCAACCGACTTGTCTGTTGGTAAAGAAGTCGTGGTATTTATGCCACACACCATGTGGAACAGCGTCGTGCCTTCCGTCGGCATAGCCTCTGTTGTACTGATCCCGATCATACTTCAATGCTCGGAGTAGCTCCTCCTTGTCGACATTCGGGATGTAGTGGACAACAGCTTTGTAAATCTCCTCGTCCTGTTCCTTTACAATCTGATGCTGAATATCGGCAACCATCAACTCAATGGGTGATTTATACATTTTCTTCTCTCCGTCCTTCCTCGACAATTAATAATCGCTTGAAGAATCTTACCGCAGAATCCCAACTATGATCTCTGTGAAAAATAGCATTGTGGCATTCCGGGCAATTAAGCTGATACACGCGATTTTCTTCATAGGTGATATGAGCATGCTGACCTTCGCAGAAAGGGCATCGGATTGTTTCAAACATATACGCCATCACAGCACCTCCTTCAACTTGAGGCCCCAGTAAATCATAAAGCCACCGGAAGTCGATTTACGATCAAACCAATTAGGATGTCGCTCCATCTCAGAATTAAACTTTCTGGCACTCAATACCGGCGCACCTTCCGACTTCGCCCAAATCTTAAAGCTACTGTACAGATCCTTAGCTTTAACCAGCTTTGCATCTGTATCTTGGTGAGACTCAGTATAATCTTCAACACGCTCACATCTAGCCTCCAGGAACTGCAACACCAGGTCATTATCCTTCTCATACTGACGAACAACCTTCTTCATATGAGGAGGCATGGTCAGACCGTTCTTCTTATACTTGATATAACCACGGATCATCCACATGAAGATTCCGCTCATTGCTTCCTGAGTTGTAAGTTCTGCTTTCAAGTTGATGTCCTGCTCCTCTGGTTTGAAGTGCCGGTTGAACTCCACCACCTTGATACGCTCAGACGCGAAGATGGATTTGTCCGTCACCATGGGTAGGTCGTTACAGGACAACCACAGTGTAAACTGAGGAAGGTAGGTAGTCGCTGCCTGGTACAATGCTCGGGCTGTAATCTCTTCGCCGCCGGTGAACTTCTTGATCTGTTCCTCGTCCAGCTTACCGTACTCGTTGCTCTCGGACATGGTGACGAATCTCTTACCCTTGAGTCCTGCCAGAGTCGGAGAGGCGGCTTCTGCATCCCGGAGTCGGTCACTCTTGCAGATGATACCAACGGGAGCAACCCTGGCATAGTCTCCAAGCATATTCTCGATGGTATTCAGCATAGTCGATTTACCATTTCTGGTAGTCTTACCATGCAAGATGAACATACACTCCTCATTGGAGAGTCCCAACATGGAATAACCTAACGCTCTCTGGAGGAAGTCAGCTTTGTCCTTGTCTCCCTCTGTGACCTCATCTATGAAAGTCTCCCAACGCTCGCAGCGTACATCACGATTGACTGTGTGACGGAATGCTGTCTGCATTGTGAGGAAGTCGTCCCATCGTGCCGGTCTGAAGGTAAAGTCGGAAAGGTCATAAGTACCATTCAGACAGTTGATCAGATAGGGGTTCGCATCGAACTGAGCAGCTGAGATGTGGAGTTCGCCGGTGGCATCCTTGAGAATACGGTCACGCATACGGCGGTCGCCCATCTTGTTGACAAAGGCTGTGTAGTTCTTACGCAGATCATCATCTGCAATCTCACCGCAGTAGAGGATCATCAGACGGACAAAGTCCTTGATTTTCTCGGACACCAGGATCGCACCCTCGTCGCGTCTCCAGGCACCTGCGTCATAGGTATACCAACACTTATGCTCGTAGCAGTAACGGGCTTCCTGCTCATACAACACAGCGAACAGGTTTGCCATACCCATCTCAGACCACTCAAAACCAGAGGTGGTCTCATCCGCCCTCTCGGGGTGATGGGTTTTGATGAGATACATCTTATCAGACAGATCCTCATCCAGAATCACTTTACCAGAACGAAGCTGGAAAAGCTCCCTGGATTCGTTAAAGTCGTTCATTGTTTATCACGCTCCCTTAACTGTTATATGCTTTTTCCAGGTTCTTAATGGTAGAACCACCGTAGGCATTCTTGGTTAGCCGGATGAACTCTGCCACCGTAGTCTCTCCGTCCAAGGTTAGTCCTCTGTCCTTCACGAAAGCATTTCTACCAGCCATGCAGGAACCTGTCAGCCGATGATGCCAGTCGAACAAATCCTGGTTGGGGTATGCTCGGTCCTTCTCCGGGTGGACTTTGATGAACTCCTCGATCCGTTCTTCTTCTGACATATCCTCAAACATCTTTTCTCGGAGTGCATCCATTGCCTTATGAAGATCGTCACCATGGGCAAAGAGATTGTTGCCCTTAACAATATAGCATGGGGTCATAGTCAGATCGCCCTGTAGGATAAATCCCTTCGCCACATTGCCGTGAATGGATATAATGATGGTCTGCATATCATCGATACAATAGACGCACTTCCCATTGATCTCGCCAATACCGTAGCCGTCGCCGGAGCCGGAGCCGGAGCCGTCGCCGGAGCCGTAGCCGTAGCCGGAGCCGTCGCCGTAGCCGGAGCCGTCGCCGGAGCCGGAGCCGGAGCCGTAGCCGGAGCCGGAGCCGTAGCCGGAGCCGGAGCCGTCGCCGTAGCCGGAGCCGTAGCCGTAGTCAATGGACAAGAACTCCCTGATCTTCTCCTGCAGTTTTACATCTTCCATTCCGGCACCGCCTTAATGTTGGCCTCGGCTGCCGCCGTGGTGGGGATGACCTCGATCGCATCCAGGATTGCGATGCTGTCCACTGTAATAGTGAACTTGCAGTCACGAGGTTTCTTAACGCCATCCCTGGCTACCTGATGCAGAGATGCTGCACCAGACCAATACCAGATTCGGCGGCAGGCGCTCAGTACAACCTTCTGACCCTCCTGGGATTCCAGAACACCGGCGAACACACCGCTCCGATCGCCACGAACAATTACATAATTACCATTCATTTTGCTTCCTCCTTCGCAGTAAGTACGATTCGTACCTGAGATTCTATCAATTCGATTGTTACCTTCTTCATCTGAATCCCCACTTGTAACACGCCCATGTCAGCAGCAGATAGATCGGTATAGTGATTAGCAAGCACACCCACTTTGCGCTGTGAGTTAAGTTCTGAAAGCTAGTCATGGTGTAGTAAATAAACACGGTAGAAAACCAGATGCCGATGATCACCATGATATTTTGAATCACTGTAAACATCAGTCCTAAAATATTTTTCAACATCAATCCT
>JAEIGA010017888.1_pt1 | contig 10794 bp, 12 predicted proteins | sample 9270691 | NCBI WGS metagenome assembly JAEIGA01 (sample SAMN17057246, study PRJNA624740) | gut metagenome | biome: biome; isolation source: fecal sample | host: Bos grunniens | place: China: Xizang | collected 2019 | reverse complement strand
TTACCCATAATACCTAAAATTTAACTTCTACCTTTTGAATCTCAACACCATTGCTTACTGGATACTTGTGGTAGTCAGCACCTTGACCATTGCCCCATTCGCTCCATTTCCATTCGCCATCCATGTAAAAATATGCTCTAGACAAATAAGAATCTTTATAAACTAGCTCGCCGTTCTTGTATAACCAAACGCCAAACCCGCCAACAGATCCACCTCTCCATTTTTGCGCTTCGACAGTATATTCACCAACAGTTTTAGTATACTTAGTATCGAATCCAGGCAATTCTACTGTTATGGAATCTGGTATCTCAGGTTCACTTGTAGTTTCATTAATTACAGTTGCAGTATCATTTGTTTCAACTTCAGCATCGGAATTTGTAAAATTTTGCATAGATACAATTAGGCCTATTAAAAGAACAATAATAATCACAAGCAAAGCAATTATTATCTTATGATTTTTCTCCATACTATCACCCTAAACAAAATCTTATTAAATATAATTTGTGTCAATCATATGTATATAACAATTCCGACACAGTAATCAAAAGTTGAAACCGACTTGATTTAATGTTAAATGATAGAAAAATTAAAAAATATGGCATTTAATTTAATTAGCATTAACATCAATAATATAATTTAGGAACAATTGGTTTTTCACTAATTATTCAAAAAATCAATATATTATTATTTTAAAGGAAAGGAGATAAAAGAGATGGCGAATGAAAATAATGCGAATCGTATGAGTAAAACTGAATATTATCTTGCAATTGCTCTTGCAGTATCAAAAAGAAGCACATGTTTAAAAAGACGCTATGGGGCGGTAATAGTCAACAATGATGAAATAATCAGCACTGGGTATAATGGAAATCCAAGAGGAGAGGAAAACTGTTGTGATAGGGGAAACTGTAAAAGAATGAACCTTCCATCTAATTCAGGCGATTATAACGATTGCTTTTCAGTTCATGCTGAACAGAATGCCATGATCAGTGCAAGCAGAAATGAAATGCTTGGATCAACAATTTATCTAGCCGGAGAAAAGTACAATGATGGAACTTGGGTAGAAATAGAAGATGCAGAACCTTGCCCTATATGCTTTAGAATGATAAAGAACTCAGGAATTGATGAAATTATCAGTAAAAAAGGAACTTTAAAACTACGCAATCCTGATTGCAAAGAATGTTAGAGGATAATAAATTTAATTTTTTCAGGAGACATTATATGGATGAAGAAATAGTTTTCAAGCCTATTGGATATATCAAGTCACCATTTGAAGATGTGAATAATATGCCAAAGTCCACAAGAGAATCCATGGATGTGGAAGCAGAAATGATTATCAATGAGGAATACCTTGAAAGCATGTCCAGCATGGAAGCTGGTGAAGAATATATGGTTTTGTTCTATTTCCACAAATCAAAAGGCTTCAAGCAAAGAGTTCCTTTTATGGGAAATGGGCCAATTAAAGGATTATTTTCAACTCATGCACCAAATAGGCCAAATCCCATTGGTGTTTCCACAATAAAAATAAAAGAGATAAACGGCAATTGCATTAAGTTTAATGGAGTTGACATGTTAAATGGCACTCCGGTACTTGATATCAAAGACATATTATAATTGACTGTTTATCACTGGATTGTGGCTTGAGCAATAACTATGATTCGACCTCATCCAATTGCTCTATCTTTTTATCAAATTCTATGAACTTGCGAGCAAGCCCTGAGAAATATGGAATATAGACTTTTGAAAATGTCAACCTTTCAGGGTCTTCACCCATCTCAAAGATTCTATCCTTTACCCTTTGGATTTTGCGTTCCACTTCATCATACATCAAATCTCCAGGGAATTCACCGATAAATACACCATCAGCACCATTATCCAGAGCATATCTGATATGTCTCGGGCGAACCCTATTTACAGAAATAACTTTGATTATGTGTATTGATTCAGGATATGACAATCTGTTTACACCAATATTGTCAGCAGCAGTGTATCCAATATTATCCAAGAACACTAGAATCATGCGCTGACCCTCTTGCTTTTTAGAGAGTACACCCTTAATTGTAGAGAAAATCTTTTCATCAATGTTACCATTTACTGTAATAGCTCTTTGATTACATCCTATAAGGCATTTTCCACAGCCGGTACAGCTCATTGGGTCAATATAGATTTCATCATTCTGTATGCTCATTGACTTATATTTACACCTTGAAATACATTCACCGCAAAGAATACATGCATCATTATCTATTTCTGCAATAAATGGCTCTATTTCCACACCACCATAGTTGTATTCACTTACCTTTGCAGCGGCCGCTGTTGCCTGCATGATTGAATCGGTAATGTCTTTTGGGTCATGTGCTGTTCCACAAACGAATATTCCCTGAACATCAGTAGCTACTGGCTTGATTTTAGGATGTGACTCCTTAATGAACCCATCTTCAGTTGTACCCACATTCAGGATTTCTGCAATTTCTGTGGTACCTTCTGATGGCTCCATTGCTGTAGAAAGAACAACCATGTCCGCTTCGATTTCAACAAATTCACCTTTTAATGTATCTTCTGTCCGTACAATGAAGTTATCTCCTTTTTTGACCACTTCACCTGGGCGTCCTCTCAAGAAGCGAACCTCATTTTCCTGAGTGTGCTTGTAGTATTTTTCAAACATTCCCGGAGTTCTGACATCCGTATAACATATTAAGACATCAGTATCAGGGTATTTGTGCTTGATGATGTTTGCATTCTTAAGCGCAACAGTACAACATATTTTTGAACAGTACTTATGCCCATCTGGCTTTTCATCCCTTGAACCGACACATTGTATCATTACAACACGCTTTGGAACTTCCCCATTGGCCTTAAGAAGCTTGCCTTTAGTCGGTCCGTTGACACCAGTAATACGGCCCAATTCAGATTGTGTAATAACATCATCATATCGTGTATATCCATATTCAGGTCTTTTTTCCATGTCAAAGAGCTTATGGCCTGTTGCAACAATGATTGAACCGACTTGGAGCGGTATCTTTTCGTTTTTTCCTCTAAGCTTGATTGCTTTCATGCTGCATGCCTTAACACAATTGCTGCATTTATCGCAATTGTCCATGTCAATGACATAACTTTCAGGATATGACTGTCCGAATGGCCTGTAAATTGCCTTTCTCATGGACAGATTATCATTCCAATCATTTGGAACTTCCACTTCACATGCTTCAGCACACTTACCGCAGGCAATGCATTTTTCTGTATCGACATATCTTGGAAATTTCTCTAAAATCAGATTATAGGTTCCGGCACGCCTTTCAGCCTCAATGACTTTTGTATTTGTCAAAACTTCAATGTTTTCATTCCAGACCAGTTCATTCAATATTGGGTTTAAAAGACACATTCCACATTCTTCAGCAATTTTAACCGGTGAAAATACCTTACCTATTTTTGCCATGTGCCCTCCGATTGAAGGAGACTGCTCTATGAGAGTTACTTTTATTCCTTGCTTAGCAAGGGATAGTGCCGCATTCATACCTGCAATTCCACCACCGATTACTGCAACTTCATCAGGAGTCTGGCAATAAATCGGATCCACTGCATCTGATTGCTTTACCTTTTCAATTGAAGCATTGATGAGCGTAATGGCTTTGTGTGTGGCCTTTTCCTTGTCTGAATGTACCCATGAACATTGTTCACGAATATTTGCCATGTCCATCAAATAGGGATTTAAAGGCTTTACATAGTCCTGGAAAGTTTTTTCATGACTTATCGGTGAGCATGCTGCAACCACAACCCTGTCCAAATCATGGTCAAATATTGCATCACGAATTATTTTACGACCATTTAGAGAACATAAATTCTCAAATTGACCAATAAATTCAACATCAAGTTCATCACGGACTTTGTCCAAATCTACAATATCTGCAATATTGCCTCCACATTCACATAAAAAAACGCCAACTTTCAAATCATCTCTCATTTGGAAACCTCCTTCAACTCCTTAATAACTGAATCAATTGGAACTGTATGAGCCTTTTGACCAATTACCTTATCTAAATCTCCACCCATAGCCAATGCTATGAACTGAGCAATGTTCAGATGTATTGCACTGAAATTCCTGCCTTCACGCTCGCCAATTAGATGCTGATACCTATCGAATTGAATATGGCAGTTTGGACATAAGTGTACCATAATATCCACATCTTCATCTTCAATTGCATTCATCTTATCAGCCGTTGCCGTAAATGAAAGCTCAGGATTGGAATATCTTTGCCTAAAGCCTGTTCCGCATGTTGCACGCTTGTGGTCATACCATCCTATTGTCTTGCAGCCGCACTCTTCAATCAGTTCATCCATGACATTCGGGTCCCTTACTCCCCCTATTGTGTCTTCATAGTGCACTTTGCAGTAATGGCATCCATGATGAGTTGCAATTTTGTAATCGCTTAAGTCATATTTGATATGATTTTTTATTTCATCCTTTTTTCCATATAAAATATCTACAACATGGAAAATGTTTTCAGTTGGCTTTAGGTCATCCTTTTCATATTTCAGGTGTGATAATCCATTATCGTCAAATAATTTATTAATGTGATTTCTCAAATCATCTTTCTTATTCAATAGTTTTACAGACTTCTTATTGATTGCATAGCATGTTGCACACATCATCACAAGATTAGGGCGGCCGGCTTCACGAGCTACCTTAAAGTTTCTAGCCCCAATAGCTGTTGTGTCAATCTGGTCAAATACATCTGAATAATGTCCAAGGCCTGTGCAGCATGTTTGCTTTTCTGAAATTGCATAGTCAATGCCCAGCTTATCGAATACGAATTTTGTAGATGCCTCAACTCCTGGATATTCCACGCTGACCAGACAGCTTCTGAATAAAAGGATATCTTTATCAGGAATATTTTTCATTTTTCATCCTCCTGAGTTGCCCTTATCTTTTCGATTTTGTCCTTGAATCCTGTTATTGTCAAAATTTTGCTTACCTCATCGATGACTTCCTTAGATGGCATCAACGGAGGGTCAAGCTCCAGTTCAGTTCTAATTTCATCAAGGTTTTGCCTGAATTCCCACCATCCTGGAACGTCACGTTCTATATCAGCGAAAAATATTTCGGGAATTGCACCAATAGCTGCAGTAAAATAAGAATCTGCAAATCCCAAATATTCATAAAACTTATCATAGCCAATTCCATTTTTGATTGCAAACTGCTTTAAAATCTGATTTACTTCACATACGCTGTTTCCAACGGGACATACGCTATGGCAGGTATAGCAATAAAAGCAGTTCCAGATAGAATCATCCTCAAGGATTGACAAATCCCCTTCTAAGACTCTTTCGATGATGTCTCGGGGGTTATAATCAGAATGCCTTGCAGCAGGACAAGTTGATGTGCACATTCCACATTGCACACACTTCAAAACTCCTTCCTCTTTTGAGTTTTTAACATCATTAATTATGTCTTCTGCAAAGTCAATTGGTGAATCTGTAATCTTCTGCATATTTTAACCTATAATCTGAACTCTTGGTTTTCAATCATCTGCTTTAGTTTCAAGGACAATTTGTTGGCTCTTAACCTATCTGATTGGCGGCATATGATTGGAACATTCACATCTTTGCCATCGATTGTCAAATCTACGCTCCCAGTATTCATTCTAAATGACTTGTGGCGACAGTAGTTGGCACACATTCCGCATCCAAAGCAGTAGGTGAGGTTTAATCTTCCCCTGGAAAATGCATTTGTTGGACAGATTCCCTCTACTGCACATTTATCACAAGTCAGACAGTTAGAATCATCATATCTTGGTCTTAATGCATATTCTCCCCATAATTTTCCATAATTTGTATTATCTAAAGGCAAATGACGTCCTTTAATGTCAGATACTGGAATATCTACCATATCATCAGTTATAAGCAAGTTATTGTAAATTTCTTCATTTAATACAGGTATTGGAATAGCTACAGTATCATAAATCTCTCCGCCTTGACCTGTCTTAAAACCGCCTATATAATAAGGATCCATATCTGTTAAATCTGCAGACAGCATCAAATTCGGCTTTACAGCACTTGAGCGTGTTCCATTTCCCAAAATATATCCTTGAGCTCCGTTCAAAAGGACTTTGCATCCCTCTTTTATTACGTTTTGGGCAACATCATTTTGAAGCGGATTCAAATCGCCGCAACCTGAAAAAGTCAATCCTCTCAGGTTTCCTTCAAGCGGAATTGCGGCAAATATTGATGAAACGTCTTCTTTGTTTGGATTGGTGAATGCAGTGTAATTTTTAAATGCCATACGAGCTCCAATAATCTGTGCCCTTGTAACATCAGCCATTGTAATTGTATTTTCAATTGTTTTTCCGTCTGCACTTTCAACTCTTACATCAATTTCATGTCCTTCAAGCAGGTCTTTAAGCAAGAATCCTCCACCGTAATTTTCATCATGAATTGAGTGTGCTGTTCCATGGAGTATCACGTCAACTGATCCCAACCATTCGTTTGGACAAGGTCCGGCATAAGCAGGAACACCATTTAAATAAACCTCACTGGCTCTTATAAACTCACCAGGTTCGGAAATTATAAAGTTTAATATTGCTGCTGTACCGCTCATTACACCACAGGTTCCGCATGTCACCACATCGACTTCCTCAAAACTTGGGGCATTATCCTTCTTAATGAGCTTTTTAAATTCTTCGGCTGTGTAAATGTTAGCTTCGCCGTTGCTGATTTTTTCATTGATTTCATCAATGCTTCGATTGTTAGTCAATTGAATACTTCCTTAAATTTTTCCTAAAGTGTCTCCCCTCAAGCCTCTTCTTAAGGTTTCAAGAGAGGTTATGTCATCGCTTGAGACATTGCCCAAGTTAACAGTGTTGCCAAATTTCAAAATGAAAAATACTTGCTGGTCCTTTTTTGGAGCTTCCCAAAGAATCCTTTTATTGTCTATTTTTTCTACAATGACATCGATTTCATCTTCTTTTGCGTTGCCTGATTTGTCAAAGATTCCGATATTCTTTCCGCCTTCACGGGCTTCAACAATAATCAATGATGAACCTGCATCCAATTCATCATTCATTTGGGATATTCTTTCATCTAAGGTTAATTCCATATCTAAAGTAGGGTCTTTTTTGCCGACTTCGGACAATACTTCGAAACCTTCATCAACTGCTCTTTTGATGCAATTCAGTTTATCTTCATGAATAATATTGGTTGAGCCATCAGATATTTCGATTGCCTGAAAGCCTAAGCTGCGGGCTTCACTGAAAAAATCTTCAAGCTTGTCTTTCATGTAAGCCAGTTCGAACAATGTTCCACCGGTATAAGGAATTATGTCATGGTCTTTATACATTTCGACTTTCGCTTTTATAATGTCTTGTTCATGCACTATTGAGGTTCCCCAACCGAATTTCAAATAATCAACATACTCTCCTGATATGTCCATTAGGCTATTTGCCATTTCAAGACCCAATCCTTTGTCCAATACCATTGTCAGACCGCAATCTCTAGGTTTTTCTTCTCTTTTTTTAGATAAAAATTCAAATGATTTCAAGAATATCACTCAGATTAAAATTTAATTTTCAAATATTAAGTAATAAAATATAGTATTTAAATATTTTCAACTCTTCATTATTAAGCAAAAATAAAAGGGCGTTATAAAAAATTAAAAAAAAAGAATAACATATGGTATATTAAAAAAAGTAATAAAAAGTTAATCCGCTTTAATCTCATTTTCAGATCTTGTCACTAAATCTGAAAGTGAATTGCGAACATTGTCAGGAATGGAATTTTCCTCTTTTTCAGCTATTACCTGAGAGATAATTTTACACAAAACAAAAATAGCATGTTTATGTTCGGCTTTTGTCTTATGAATATGATGTGGGCTTATCTTAAGTGTTATATACTCACTGCAGTCGTTTCTGATTTGATCATCTTCAGCCAAAAATTTTAAAACATATACTAAAAATTGATGTAATTGTATCATTTCGTCCTTATACATAGATATCTAACCCATTTATTAACTAATTTCAGTTAGTAAAAATTAACTCCCCTTTTCTATAAAGTAATATTTAATAACTAATCATATTTAAATATTGCATTCAAAATTAGTTTACTTGGAATGATTTTGTGATAAATTCTGTATTTTTGAATTAAATTATATAAAAATAAACCTCATTTATCTAAATAATAAATTTTTCGTGGAATCAACTGTTAAAATTTGCCGGCTAATGTATATTTGAAAAAGCACTTAATACAATTTTTATTACTATTGCAAAAATTTGAAAAACAGTATTGATTAAAATAAGGAAATGATTTTCAAATATGATTAGATTAATCATTTCATCAATGATTTGATACCTTAACATCGAACTCATTTGTTTCTACAATTTTTGGCAGCTTGCCTATCGTACCGACATTCCCCTGCGATATAATCAGAACCCCCTCAAAAAATTCCTTATAGTTCTCACAGCATTCCAAGCCATTTGAAACTTTATCCTCACTGGTCTCGCCATTGACCTCATTGGCAATTCTTGTTGCAAGCCCATCAGAGATGGAAGCAGATTTGGAAATAACGGTCACGCTGTCAGAATCGCCAAAACTAATGGAATGGCCAATCTTTCCGGATGAAGAGCAAACTCCCAAAGGACCACTTCGGGCTTTAATCCTGAAAGCAATATCATTGCCTAAAACTTGATTGTTTGAATAGATTCCGCATAAAACATCCTCATCGTTTATCAATGCAATGTCACCACCGTTTTCAACAATCGAGTATTTTGAATCATTATCTATCAAATAATCCAAAGACAATTCTGAAATCGTACCGGCAACGCAAGCCATTGGCCCGACATCCGCAGCATTGGATGATTCAATCATTGTCCTGACAATCAACGGCAAATCTTCGTCCGTTTCAATAGGGACTAGGGATAATAGAAAGTCTTCGTTTTTCAAGATGTAATTTTTCAAATCTCTCCTAATCGAAAAAATATACCTTTTAAGATCATGGCTTTCCAAATCGGTTGTCAAGCGGATATGGGTTTGATCCAAATCAATTTCGGAAAAATTCATATGATAATATTTGACATTGCAACTATATTAATTATCATACAAGCCCTAAAGAAATGCTTTGTTTAGTTTATGGCAGACACTACCGGCATGTTGCGGCTAATGATGCATATATTGACAAAAAGACCCTGTACTTGAGTTAGTTAGCTCGTCCATCAAAAACTTTAACAAAAAATGGGATTTGCACTATTTTTTAAAATATCTTTACTAAAATAGAAAAATTAATTTATATATGAATACAAATCATTAAACAATGAAAACAATAGCTATTGGTGTTGGTGAAAACGAAAATATTATACAGGCTTGTCATATTTTTAAAGAAAAACACCCAAAAACAAATTTAAAACTAATATATCGTGATAAAGACTTGGTCAAAGCAGTTTTAGATGATAAGATTGACGGCGTAGTTCGTGGTTCACTTCCAGCTTCAAATATCATGAAGGAATTAAAAGAAAGCTACCCTGACATTTCAAGAGCAACATATGTTAATGGAGACAAATACGAGTTTTTATTGACCCCTGTTGGAATTGATGAAGGCGAAACTGTTGAAGACCGACTTGAAATCGTCGAACACTGTATAGATTTTCTAAAGAGACTTGGAAAAAAGCCAAAAATAGCAGTACTTGCAGAAGGCAGGGAAGACGATTTCGGAAGAGGCGATGAAGTATCCCAATCAATAACCGAAAGCAAAAGACTAACAAAACTCATAGAAGAAAAAACCTCTGAAGAAGTCAAAAACTATTACATATTAGTTGAAAAAGCAATCAACGATAACTGCAACATCATTATTGCACCTAACGGAAGAGTAGGAAACATTATCTTTAGAACACTCGTTTTACTAAACTCCTGGCCAAGTTATGGTGCCGTAACCTTTGGAATGGACAAAATATACATCGATACAAGTAGAGACCAAAGTATCGAAGGTTACGTTAGAAGCCTAACCCTAGCTAATGATTTAGATCAACTTTAAAAGTGATTTTAATGGCGGAAAATATACTTTATAGAATTTATGAGTGGTATATATCAAGAGATTTAGTTCCTGAAAGAATGCCTAAGCATGTAGCGATAATTATGGACGGCAATAGAAGATATTCAAAACTCCAAGGAAATATAGACGTTATAAAGGGACATGAAGTTGGTGTAGATACATTAGAAAAGGTTTTGGATTGGAGTATTGAACTTGGAATAGAAATTATTACCGCTTATGCTTTCTCAACAGAAAATTTCAACAGGTCACAACATGAAGTTGAAGGACTAATGAAATTATTCCTCATAAACTTCAAAAAACTAGTTGATGATGAAAGAATACACAAAAACGAAGTAAGAGTGAAAGTTGTGGGAAGAACCGAACTGCTACCTGATAATGTTAAAGAAGCCATTAAGGAAGCAGAAGAAGCGACTGCCAATTACAATAAAAGATTTTTAAATCTAGCTATTGGATACGATGGACGTTTGGAAATCATTGATTCATTCAAAAAGATTATTAAAGATGTACAGGATGGAAAAATCACAATCGATGACGTTAATGAAGAGCTTGTAAGCAAAAACCTCTACACCGGAGGGATTGATGATCCTAACCTAATCATCAGAACAAGCGGAGAAGAACGCTTAAGCGGATTTTTGCTATGGCAATCATCCTACTCTGAACTGTACTTCTGTGAAACATTATGGCCGGAACTTAGAAAAGTTGATTTTATAAGAGCTATTAGATCATATCAAGCAAGAGATAGAAGGTTTGGGGCTTAAATGATA
>JAEIGA010017887.1_pt1 | contig 10794 bp, 9 predicted proteins | sample 9270691 | NCBI WGS metagenome assembly JAEIGA01 (sample SAMN17057246, study PRJNA624740) | gut metagenome | biome: biome; isolation source: fecal sample | host: Bos grunniens | place: China: Xizang | collected 2019 | reverse complement strand
GCAAGATCGACTATCTTGACCGGAGCGCCCATATCGAAGACGAATATTTCGCCTCCCTTGCCCATTGTGCCTGCCTCAAGCACAAGTTTGCAGGCTTCAGGAATGAGCATGAAGAAACGAATGATTTCAGGATGAGTTACTGTGATGGGACCGCCCTTCTTGATCTGGTCTTTGAAAATGGGGATAACAGAACCATTGGAACCAAGTACATTGCCAAAACGCGTGGTTACAAACTGAGTCACACCCTTTACCTTGCCCTCCCTAATGGCCTTATTGAGCGACTGGCAGTAGATCTCACAGATGCGCTTGGAGCAACCCATGACATTGGTGGGGTTGACAGCCTTATCCGTGGAAATCATCACAAATTTCTTGGTTCCGTACTTGACAGCAAGGTCAGCCATCACGCGTGTGCCATATATGTTGTTTTGAACAGCAATTGCAGGATTGTCCTCCATCATGGGAACATGCTTATAGGCTGCTGCATGGAACACATAATCGGGACGGTGAGTGGAGAATATCTGCTCCATGTGTTCCTTGTTGGCAATACTGGAAACAATGGTGTGGCATTTGATGTAGGCAAACTGACGTGCCATCATCAAACGGATGTCGTGCATTGGAGTCTCCGCCTGATCAATGAGTATCATAGCAGAGGGATTGTAGACGGCTACCTGACGCACCATTTCTGAACCGATGGAGCCAGCCGCACCAGTAATGAGGATAACCTTGTCCTTTAGCAACTTGCCGATTGCTGGCATATCAACATCAATTTTATCGCGTGGAAGAAGGTCTTCAATATCAACTTCCTTCAAATTGAAATGCGACAAGTCTGTTGTCCCATCCCACTCCTCTGCAAAGGGCATCATCATTATACGGATTCCCGCAGACAGGAATTCATCAACCATCTTTTCGTTCTGGCGGAATTTCTGTGCCTTCATTGGCGACACCAACAAAGCACGTATTCCCATTTTCTTCATCAAACGAGCTATACCGGGACGATTCATATAGACCTTCTTGCCAAAGAGGGTCGTATTCCTCATCTCCTCGCCATCAGAAATGAAGGCCTGCAGACTATATGCCTTGTCCTTGACTGCGGTTATACTCTTTGCAAGACTGATACCACCAGCCTTCGTGCCATAAATAGCAACGGGTACAGCATCATCCATGTGGAAATTGTCGTACATACGCTTGACCACGACTCGAACCATCCACATAAAGAGCGTCGTCAAAAGGAATGTGAGCAACAGGCCGTGTGGTCCAACCACAGAGACATAAGACACATTGCTGGTAACATACCATACAACGAGCGATAGCAATGCACCCAACAGAGTAGAAAGAGCTATTCGCTGCAAGTCCACAAACGAAGAGTAACGAATTATGCCCTTATACGTACGGAACACCCTAAACGAAATGGCATAAAGCACTACACAGATAAGAGCACCAAAAGCTATGGATGCAAAAGAGTCTATGACGCCCTCTCCATCAAACTCAAAATACCTGCCTACTATGCATGCAAAGAACACTATAATGCAGTCCAGAATAAGAACACCCCAATGAGGGAGAGTCTTACTTGAGAAATACCAGTCGCTAACTCCTGTAAAAAAGTTCATTATGGAATTATGATAAGTGATGAAACAAAAGAATAAGCAATGCGATGACAGCAATCTCCACACACGATTTAAGGTCGTCCCGAATCCATGCGGATTGGCGACAACACGAGCCATAAACCGACAGTGTCTTGTTTGACAAATCGCCCTTTAAGGCGGCAAACTACGGACGGAACATTAAACAATGTCTCCATGTGGATGATGCTAATACATCAGCAAGACCAGAACAATGCACGATGCACACTCCACTCTTACGTGGCAAAGTTACGAATAAATATCGGGATTACGAAGTAAAAATACAGAAAAAAAAAAAAAATGTTAAAAAGATTGTCAACTTTAGTTGAAGGTTGAGCGAGGAACGATAAACGTTGAAAGTTGAAAGTTGAAAGTTGAAAGTTAATACCCTCATCTCACAACATTCAATCATATTTTATATTATTTTTTTATATTTCTTACTCCTTATTCCTTTTTCCTTATCTTAATTTTCTTAAAAAACAACTTCCACCCATCTAGATTAAACAACACTGAATCCGTAGCAGCTTTGTAAGTCAAAAATATACCTATCGGCAACAACACTGCCGAACTCAACCACATACCTTGCCACACCTCCCACACTGCTTCACGCGCCATCTTAACTCCCATCGTATCAATAATATAATACACAATAAACATCACCACAGCAACCACTGCAGGCATACCCAATCCTCCTTTTCTAATAATAGCCCCCAATGGTGCTCCAATAAAAAAGAATATCAAACAAGCAAACGACAACGTAAATTTCCTATGCCACTCTAACGAATGTTTCGTAAAATACCAATCCGAATCCGATATAACTGTTTTGCTATACTGAATATCATTACTTACTGCATTTATTCGCGACACAACATTATTCATTATATTCTTCGCTTGTCTATATGTCGATTTAGCAAATAAGGTATCAATGTTATAGGCTTTATCCGTCTTCAATACATTCACCGTATCCACCTCTTCAAAACTATTTGCATACAACTTCTCTTCTCTCATCTGAATCGACAAATTAGTACGCAAAGAATCTCGCACCACATTCACCGAATCTATGTCATGGGTCAATCTTACAATATTCTTTGATACATGCTGATTATCCAAATACGATGCATCAAGCTCATTAAAGTTAGCATCAAAATTCACCAACATCTCTTTTTGTCTAAACACCTCTCGCCTATACGGAACATTCTTAAAATCAAAACCTTCACCCTTCTCCAAATTTTCAAACGACTCGCCATTCTTAAACAACAACTTCAAATTCAATTTATCTTCCGTCATCTTCACATATACTGTATCCGCCGTAGTTACTGCCGCATTATCAAACCCCTTCGAAAAATCATACACCATCACATTTAACAATGCACCTGTATCATAATCTTTTGCCCTTACATACAATCTCAAATTATTGATTTCCGAATAAAATTCCCCAACAGGAATATTCAATTCCGGAGATTTATTTCTAAAACTATGCAACAAAGCCCATTGTTTCTTCTGTGCTATCGGTATCACATTATTCGAAAACCAAAATGCGCTAAAACAAATCAACACGATAAACACCATCAACGAACGCATTATTCTAAACAACGACACACCAGCCGACTTCATCGCCAACAACTCCAACTTCTCTCCCATATCGCCAAACGACATCAACGAAGCCAACAATATTGCCAACGGCAATGCTAATGGAACCAACGACAACCACGAATACAACAAAAACTCCATCAACACCTTAATAGGCAAACCCTTACCCACCATCTCTCCGATATACAACCACAAAAATTGCATTATCAGAATAAACGAACAGATAAAAAATGTCGCAAAAAATAACAACAAAAAATTCTTCAAAACATATATATCTATTCGTTTCATCTATCCAATTTTATAATTCATTCTATCATTCCTCACTCCTAACTCCTCTCTCCTAATTCAATTTGCAAAGTTACAAAAAATAATCCACTCGCCCAACATTCCTCACTCCTCATTCCTAATTTCTCATTATATTCTGATTCCCAAATAAAGCCCCAACATTCTCACCTGCTCCTCCCATAACATTTTAGCATCTTCCACTTCCTCAGCCTCCGCAAAATCCGTAACAACCAACGTAACATTTCCAGTCAGCGCATCCTCATTGATTTTCAATTCAAAATAACAATCCGTTGCATCACCATCCCACCTAAATTTCACTAACTTCATATCTCTACACGACAATCTCGTTGCCTCCTGCTCCACATCATCCCACACAAATACCCATTTATCCCCCTTCAACTTTACGTCATCAGCAAACCAATTACCCAACTCCGAAGGCATACTAATCGCCTTCCACAATACCGAATGTGAACACGAATTCAGTACAAACTCCATTACAAATTTCTTTTTTCCCATATCTCTATCACATAAAAAATCCATTCCTAACTCCTAACTCTTCATTCCTAATTCCTCATTACCTAAGTGCGCTCTTATCAAACGACAACGGCAATAAAGCCTTAACACTTGATAACTTATAAATCCCCTTCTTTCCATACAACAATATATCCATATCAACCCCATAACGCACCTCAGTCTCCAACAACACCTGTCTGCACGCACCACAAGGTGTAATTGGCTCTTCTAAAAAATCACCATCCGCAAACGTCGCAATAGCCAACGCCTTAGGTGCCACATTTGGATACTTAGAATTAGCATAAAACATCGTTACCCTTTCAGCACACAAACCAGAAGGATATGCTGCATTCTCCTGATTCGTACCACTCACAATCTCTCCATTTTCCAATAATACCGCGGCTCCTACATGAAACTTCGAGTACGGAGCATACGAATTATTCGTCACTCGCTTCGCCTCATCAACCAACTGTTTATATCGTTCTGGCAATTCTTCGTATGAATAAACCAATACACTCGTAACAATTTTTCGTTCTTCCATAAATATTAATCCTATTTTTCTGCAAATATAATAAATATTTATATAATACGCAAATAAAAAGGAGACTTTTCTCAAAGTCTCCTTTTGCATCGTTTCTTAGTATTAGTTTTTTTAAGGTAAAAAGATTGAGCTATTTTCATCTTAATTTTTACACTGCAAAATAACAACTTTTTTTTCAATTAGCAACTAAAAAAAAACATATTATAAAACATATTTTACAAAAAAACATTTCAAATTAAAACCGCAAGCACCCTTTTCGTACAAAACACAAAATTCAACATGCTATAAATCAAATAAATAAACAACTTACAAATTAAAACTACCACACTTAAACAAAGAAAAAACATCCAAAACAAACCAATAAAACATAATTCTTAAACCCTATTTTTTCAAAAAAAATCAAAATTCTCATCAAAACGACACATACAAAAATTCTCAAAATTTCAGTTCGAAAGTTCCAAAACCAACAAAAATTACACACCCACAAAACACAAATTTTCATATTTCAATATTTTTTTGTAACTTTGTAACTTATAAATATTTTTAACAACTAATAACTAATAACTACTATGTTAGACATTCAGAAAAAGATGAGCAACTCTTTTTATGCTCTTCTCAGCTTACCGGCAACTGCTATGGGGTTTGCTTTGTCGGTACAGATTTCAGCATTAAGCTGGATTCTTTCGACCAAATATGGTCTTGATATTCACGAAATTGGTATCGTTTGGGCTGCAGGTCCGATTGCTGGTATCATCGCACAACCTATCGTAGGCCTTGTAAGCGACAAAATGTGGTTTTTAGGAGGTCGTCGTCGTCCTTGGATTTTGTTAGGCGGTATATTGACAGGTTTAATGCTTTTAGCTTTACCTAATCTTGGCATCATCCAAAAAATGATTATGGGTGGCGAAGGTGCTGAAGGTCTATTAGCTATTGCCGTAGCTGTAGCTTTGACACTCGACCTCAGCATCAACGTAAGTTTCAACCCTACTCGTTCGTTGGTATCAGACTGTTCACCAATGGCAGAACGCTCAAAAGCATATACTTGGATGCAAACTGTATCAGGCACATTCGGTGTTATGGCATATCTTATTGCCACATTCTTAGGCAACGAAGTGCTTATCTACGTAGGCGTTGTTATCGCTCTCATCTTCACCCTCATACCTTCATTCATGATTGAAGAGCCTCGTGAATTAGAGGTACCAGAAGAAGCGAAAGGTGTAGAATCGAAGACTTCATTCAAAGATATGAACAATGCAATTTTGCCACTTTATGGTTTCTTATTATATGGCATTTATGTAATCGTGGCTAAATTGTTTGGTTTAGAAGATACTTCAAATGTTAATATTTTTGGATGGTTCACACTTAGCACTGTAGAGTTATCATGTGTTATAGTAGAACTTGCTGCTATCGCACTTGTACTTTTCAATGTATTTAAAGTAAAAGAAAACACTCACGAATTCCAAAAAATCCTACTTGCACACTCATTCACTTGGTGGGGCGTACAAACTATGAACATCTACATGTTCTTCTACGTTTCAACTCAAATCATCGGTCTTGCTGCAGGTAAACCTATGGAACAAACTAACTCGATGGCATTCCTCACTCGCGACTTGATTGGAGCTATACTCCCTGTATTAGTATTGAATGTAGTAGCCAACAAAATCGGTGCAACTCGCACTCACACATGGTCTATCCTCTTGATGGCTTTGGGCTACGCTATCATCGCAATGTTTGGTTCTAACATCGTAATATTCTTCTTGGCACTCGCCATTGTAGGTATTGGTTGGGCATCATTAGTATCATTGCCATTCGCAATTATGAGTGAGAAAGTTGACCAAACTAAGATGGGACTTTATATGGGTATTTTCAACCTTTCGGTTGTATTGCCTCAATTAGTTGCCAGCTTCAAAATGGGAGAAGTAGTTAATAATGCAGCAGATAAATCAATTATTTTCGTAATTTGCGCCGTATGTTTGGCTATTTCGGGTGTACTTTGGTTTGCTGTTAAAAACGAAAAATAATTATTCCGTTTCACTTAAAAAATCCACATAACATGATTGTTATGTGGATTTTTTGTTGTACCTTTGCAAGCGATTTTTTTTTGAAAAACAATATTATAAAAATAATTTAAATTAAACTCTTTTATGAAAAAAATTCTTACACTATTGTGCATTGTGCATTGTGCATTGTGCATTAATTTGAATGCACAAAAACGCATCACATTTGAAGATGTCGATTATTGCACAGGTGCTATCTTCAACAAGGTATCTAACAATGGTAAATACATTGCCGGCTACGCAAGCTCTGACCTCGGAGGTAGCAATGTTGGCTTCGTCTATTTGGTAGAAGAAGACTCTATGCTTGTTCTCAACCCTGAATGGGAAGACAATGTAGAACAAAGCCACTTGGTTAAAGCTACAGCTATGGACGTCTCTAACGCAGGTATCGTTGTCGGACAATACGCATTCGAAGACAAACAAGTGCGTCCTGCATTCTACAATATTTCAACAGGCAAATGGACAGAATTGGAACGTCCAGCTAAAGTTGTTGGAAAAATCACAGAGCCGGGCTCATTGTATGGCGAAGCTACAAGTATCTCTGCCGATGGCAAATATATCGGTGGCTACGTAATAGCTCAAATGGACAACAGCACTCGTACAAAACAAGTGCGCCGCAACGTTGCTTGCGTATGGGTTCGTACAAATGACGATGAATTGAATCCTACATACGAACTTCAAAAACCTATCGACGAAAACCATACTAAAATCATGACTCAAGGCGACTGGGCTTGGCACATGTCTGACGATGCAAAATGGTTAGGTGGTAACTCTTCTGCTAACTCTGGTTGTTTCAATGTAGCTATCTGGGAAAACAATTTCACTGACACCCTCAAACGTTCTGTCTTGATTGGTAAATACGATTGGGACCGTGAAGATACTAACGAAAATGGTAAAATTGATGCTGAAGGCGACGAATTGGATGCTCCTCTTGATGACCAATATTGGTGGAATGCTACCGTTAGTTGTGTCTCTGCAAATGGTGAATGGATTGTTGGTTACCACAGTTTCAATGGCTCAGGCTATTTGAATGGTGAACCACTTATGGGAGAAACCCTACCTGCTGTAGGTTTCCGCTACAATACTAAAACAGAAGTTCTTGAAGACACTCTCTTCGCAGGTTGCCCAACTGTAGTATTCGATGATGGTGAAATGCTATTTACAACCTCAGGAGTATTAAGCTCTTCTGACGACAAAAAAATCCAAGGCGGTACTGCTGTAATCGCTGTTGAAGGTTTGGGTCAATTAAATATCCCTATGCTTCTTATCAACGATGGCACACCTGTTGAAAATGTAAAAGAACTTAATGTAAATCTATTTACTAATAACTCAACTCTCTACGTTGAAGGCGAATTTACTTCTGTCGAAATCTACTCTGTACTTGGTGCATTAGTTGGATCGTACAATACTAACGAAATCAGCCTCGCTAACATCAACAAAGGTGTATATCTTGTACGTGTTATCAATGGCAATCAAGCTGTAACTAAAAAAATCAATTTATAATTTCAAACTCAAAATGTGAAATTTAAGGTGTAAAACCACCTAAATTTCACATTTCTCTTTTATAAATACTATGAAAAAATTATCACTAATTTTATTATGCATCATGCTTTCTGCATTGTGCATTGAAATGAGCGCACAAAAACGCTTGACTTTCGAAAACTACGATTTCACTGGAGGTGCAATTTTCCAAAGTGTATCAGACAATGGCAAATATGTAGCCGGATATAGTAGTGCTTCATATGGTGGTGCAAATACAGGTTTTGTCTATATTGTAGAAGAAGACACTTTAATTTGCCTTAATCCTGAATATGAAAAAAATCCTGAGTTCTCTCACCTTGTGTCTGCTTCTGCAATGGACGTTTCTGACGAAGGCATCGTAGTTGGACGCTATACTTTTGCTGATGCAGAACTATATGAATCTGAACCGGGCTTCTATAACATAGCTACTGGCGAATGGTCAAAACTTGAATTACCAAAAGAAATAGATGGTAAAATCACATACGAAAATGCTGTATATGGTGAAGCTACAAGTATCTCAGCAGATGGTAAATTCATTGGAGGTTATATCCTAATGAAAATGAACAATAGCACTCGTAGTAAATTGGTGGCTCGCGAAGTGCCTTGCATTTGGATTCGCACAAATGATGATGCAAAAAATCCCGAATACAAATTACAACAACCTGTTGACACTGACCACAAAAAAATTCTAACTCAAGGCGACCGCGTTGAACGCATGTCAAATGATGGACGCTGGCTTGGTGGTCTTGGTACCAATGGTTTTGGTTGTTTCAACGTAATGATTTGGGAAAATCATTTCAATGATTCGCTGTTAGACCGTACTATTCTTATCGGCAAAGAAGATATTGACCGCGAAGGCGATACAAATGGTGATGGCATTGTTGACGACGAAGATGGCGGTGCCGATGGTCAATACTGGTGGGGTGGCAATGTATATTGCATATCTCCGAGTGGCGAATGGATTTGTGGCGAAACAACCTACAATGGAACTGGTTATGCCGATGCTGAACAACCTGCAATCGGTTTCCGATATAATACAATAACTAAAGTATTAGAAGATTCTCTTTTCGGTGGTATTCCATTCGTTATCTTTGATGATGGCGAAATGATTTATAAAAACGAAGGCGTAATAAGTTCTTCTATCGACAAATCAGTATATTGTGGCACATATTCAGCTAATGCAGGTTTCGGAAGCATGAACTATCCAATGATCATTTTAAATGATAAAACATCTGTAGAATATGTAGAAAATTTGAACATCAACATGTATGTAAACAACACAACTCTATTCATAGAAGGCGAATTTACATCTGTAGAAATCTACTCTACCCTTGGCGCATTGGTAGGTACATACAACACAAATGAGATCGATGTTGCTAACATAAATAAAGGTGTTTATGTAGTTCGTATTATCAACGGCAACCAAGCTACAACTAAAAAAATCAGTTTATAATAAGAATTGATTCATTGATTCGTAAATAAAAAAAGGTGGCTTTTAGCCACCTTTTCTATTATATACTCAATATTATTAGAATATATCTTTTATCATAATAGTTTGTGTACGGTCTGGTCCAACACTAACCACTGCGATTTCAGTATTTGTCAATTCTTCGATTTTACGGAGATATGCTTTGGCTGCTGCTGGAAGTGCATCGAAGTCGCGAACGTCTTCAATCTCTTCTTTCCAACCTTCCATTTCGATATAGATAGGTTTGCAACGCTCTAATGCGCTAAGAGTTGCTGGCACGTAGTCAATCACTTTGCCATCGAGTTCATAGCCGGTACAGATTTTGAGTGTTTCAACACCTGTAAGCACGTCGAACAACATAATGCTCAAATAGTTGATACCTGAAATACGGCATGCGTGACGGAGGCCTACGGCATCGAGATAACCTACACGGCGAGGACGACCTGTTACGGTGCCATACTCGTGACCACGTTCGCGGATGTAATCAGCCAATTCGCCTTCCAATTCTGTAGGGAACGGACCTGCACCAACACGTGTTGTATATGCTTTGCAGATACCGAGTGCACGGTTAATGTATCGTGGAGCCACACCTGCACCGAGAGGTACGCTCGCTGCTGTTGGCGATGATGATGTCACGAATGGATATGTACCGTTTTCGATACAAAGCATCACGCCTTGAGCTCCTTCAAACAACACTTTTTTGCCCTCTTCTATCTCTTTATTCAAAAGGATTGATGTGTCGCAAATATATGGACGAAGTACTTCGCCATAGGCAAGGAATTCTTTGTAGAGGGTATCAAAATCCATCTCTTCGAGACCTAAAGCACGAAGTTCTACATTCTTTTGTGTGAGCGCATCACGGAGGCGTTCTGCAAAATATTCAGGGTCGATAAGGTCGCCAATACGAATGCCTACACGGCTATATTTGTCGCAATAAGCAGGACCAATACCTTTTTTAGTAGTACCGATTTGTTTTCCTCCTTTCAATGCTTCATAAGCTCCATCAAGAGCAATATGATAAGGCATGATAACCGCTGCACGGTCAGAAATGAAAAGTTGGAAATCTGTGATTCCACGTTGTTTCAATCCTTCCAATTCAGCAATAGCTGCTTTTGGATTAATGACCATACCATTAGCCATAACATTTTTAATATGTGGATTAAAAACACCAGATGGAATAGATTGGAGGGCATATTTGTT
>JAEIGA010017886.1_pt1 | contig 10795 bp, 23 predicted proteins | sample 9270691 | NCBI WGS metagenome assembly JAEIGA01 (sample SAMN17057246, study PRJNA624740) | gut metagenome | biome: biome; isolation source: fecal sample | host: Bos grunniens | place: China: Xizang | collected 2019 | reverse complement strand
AATATCTGTATCTGCATTAATAATTTTATATTTTAATAATTTAATTGCTTCTTCTTCACTCATATTATTTACTCCTTTGCTTCTTCTATTAAATTATCTTTTGTTAATTGATATATAGTATCATCTAATAATTCTATATTGCCGATAACTCTTATAGTAATTATTCTTGTTTGAGTATCTATAAAGTATTCTATCTGGTGTAAACCATTTTCACTATATAAAATATATTTTCTGTATTCTTTTAATACTCCTAATCTTTTAAATCCATATTTTAATAATTCTTTAAAATTAACTTCATCTTTTAGTTTTAACATATTACTTTTTACTTTTTCATCTTTTAATTTTAACATATTACTTTCTCCATATCTTTTTTAATTGATTATATAATAATAAATCACCAGTTATCATAACCATACATACAAAAACTATAATCCAGTATAATCTAAAACTATTATAATTATTATCTATAAATGTTATATGTTCCATTGCTATAATATAACTAACTAATATTATTATTGCTATTATTGTACAAATAACTACTTCCCATCTAAATCTTTTTCTTTTTTTCATTTTCAACCTTCTCCTTTGCCTTAGTAAAATTATCTAAAAATTTCCATTTTTCATATAATATTTTTTCTTTATCCATTAATTCTCTGTATTCATCAAATTTCATTTTCTCACTATCTGCTATGTCTTTTATTCTTGACCATTGAACATATAATTCTCTTTTTTCTTTAAATATACTCTTACCCATAATTTACTCCTAATATTCTATATCATCTATTGTGAATGTATCTGTCTCAGTACTTAATTCATCAATACTTAAACTATTAATGTATTCTTCAACTTTTTCATAATCCCAGTTTGAAGGTACACTGATATATCCATCAAAACAAACCTTGACCTTTATAGTTCTCTCTTCAACCTCTGGTTGTTCTGGATAACTACCAGCACCTAACCCTTTTGTTTCTAACATAATTTCACCTCACTTCCCGACTATTAAAAGGAATACAATTTGTACTCCTTCTAATCCTCTTCTAAATTATCTAATATTTCTTCTTTTAATAATTCTAAATCTTCTTTATCTATATCGTGAGCATATCCATATGCATCTATTTTAAACATAGTACCATTATTAGTTGTTTCACTTAATAAATTTCTAACACTCCATATACCTTCATTTTCAACTTTATATTTAACTAATTCTTCTAAAGAATATTCGTCCATAAAATCCTCAAATAAATAATCTAAACTGAAGTCTTGTGTTTCATTCATATAATCAATAACTGTGTTAATTAAATTTGTATAAGTCTCTTCATAATCATATGTAATTTCTATTTCTTCTATTTTTTTTCTTAATTCTTTTTTATTCATAAATAATCTCTCCTTTTTTTTCTTTGGACTAAGGAACTAATTAAAGTTCCTTAAATCCAAATGTATCTACATAATAATATTTGTCATCAATTTGAATAACGTCTGACATTGATACACTTCTCATAGTAAAGAACTCTTGTAATGTACCATCATTACCATCATTCCATACATTACTTAATATCTTATCATCATCTTCAACATTTGTTTGATATTCAGCGACCTTAGTATAATCTAACATACTAAATTCTTTTTCTGCATGTTCATAACTCATAAATGCATATTTGCAGTTTGTATCTGCTTGATAAATTTTAATAGTCTTTTTCATAGACATGACCTCCTCTATATAAGAAACGCCCCTCATCACAATTTCTTATATGCTTGTATTATACCACGAATTAGAAAATATGTCAAGTTTTTTATTTACTCAGTCAATTCTTCTAATTACTAAGTAAATTATACCACGACCATTTTAAATGTCAATACATAAAAAAAGATAGGTGTAAATTACCTATCTTAACCTATATTCTTTTTTAATTATAGGCTTTCCTCTTGAACTCTCTTTCCCTTCATATTCTCTTTGGAACTCTAATAACACACTTCTTATTTTTTGTAATTGTTCCTTAGAAGTCATTTGCTTCTGCATATTAACTTCTTTTAATATATTATTCAAATAAAGGTATTTGTCTAAGTCATAATATTCTATTGTATGTAAATATGAGTGAGAACTTTGATGAAGTACTGCTCCATTACTTATAATCTTCTCTCCTCCATCACTCTTCTTTATTAAGTGATGAAAAGAATATTGTTCTTGATTATTATATCCTAACCAATCAGTTGTACCCATATCCCATATATGTATCATTAAATTTAGAATATCACTCATCTTTCAAACCCTCTTTATACAATCTCAATCCACAATTTTTTCATAGTGTAACCATAGTTACCAGCAAATCCATCTTGACCTCCACCAGTCTCAGTGTCATATTGCCAATCATATCCATTAACTTTATATTTTGCTTTCTTATATGGTCTTATATCACTTGGTGTCTCATAATAAATTTGAATACAATCTATTCTTTGACCATTACCAGCATATCCATTAACTATGTCATTGATATTATATCCAGTTACCCAACCTAACCAACCAACACCAATGATATGTACTCTATATCTAATAGAACCTCTATCGACTTTAATTGCTACACCAGTAATAGGACTATCTTGCCAACCAGCATAATCAGTTGCATTTTTTACTTCTGGTAACCAACCATGTGCCTCAGTTCTAACTCTATAATAAACATTAACTTCATTACCTGGAGTTGGACTTGGAGAACCTCCACTAATAGGTTGAGTTAAGTATGGTGTAGGGTCTATTCTAGTATTTGAACTATAACCAGTTTGAACCTCAAAATGTAAATGTCTTGCATCACTTCTTCCACTATTTCCTATTATACCAATAATAGTGTTTTCATCTACTCTTTGCCCTACTCCAACTGGTAATCCTGATTTTAAATGAGCATATCTACTTCTATATCCATTATCGTGTTTTATTAATACATAGTTACCCCAACCTCCACCTGCTTCACTGCCATGTGGAATATTATCTAGTATCGCTTCTACTGTACCAACACAATTAGGGTGTACTTGATTTTGAGTTTCATCATATCTCCAACCTAAGTCGATACCATTATGAACTCCTCTTTGATATGGTTGTGTTATTCTATTAACACTATCATTAATTACTCTATCCTTCATATATATTTCTCCTCTCTATTTTTTATTTTTTATTTTTTTAACTTCTTCTTCTGGTACTTCTGGTAATCCAGTTAACGCAGCAATTATTGTTAATATAAATGCTGTTAAACCTATACTTAATGCACCAATCCAATCCACTTCATTAAATCTTACATAATTCGTTCCTATTGTTGCTAACATTACTTCTGCAAAAGTTCTTACTGCTCTTATTAACGAAGCAATTATCCACTTCTTAAAATTTTTCTTAGTCATATTCTAACCTCCTTTTATTTATGATAACATAAAACAAAAAGATTGTCATTTCGACAATCCTTCAAGGTCTTAAATAATCGATAGATTATTTAGAAAAAAAAGAAAAATATTTGTAGAAATTGGATATGCAACCAACTTCTAAATTAATTATATCATAATCATTTTTATTGTCAATGACCTAATTTACTATCCAACAATATTCTGCTTCTCTATCTCTACAATCAAAACTGTCATATATTACACCATACTTAGAACAAGTTATATGCCCATTCATTGTAATCAATAATATATTATCTGGATATTTACCTGCTACCATTCCTACCGTTAACGGTATATTATAAACTCTTTTATATCTTTCATCTAAATAATCTCTTATAAAGTCTCTATCGTCCATCATAGTACCTTTTAACCTTGCTATATTACTTAAATGCTCATAAGTATTATCCCAACTATTACCAGTTGCAGTTGATATTGCTCTAACCGTGCAATCATTCTCAAACAAACCTAATACATTATTATTATAAAACTTATACATTTTATCTCATACTATTTTGTATTGCTTCTCTTAACATTTGTTTTTGTTGAGGACTATCTGCTTCTTCTTCTAATACTTTAATAAAATCTTCTAATGCCTTTACCATATAATGGAATGATTTATCAGTATCTTCTCCAGCACCATATCTATATCTACTTTCTTGGTACCTTCCATATTCATTATGCATTCTTTCTAATTCTTCTTCACCACGATATTTCATATCATATCCTCTTCTACCATAATTATCTCCATAGTTTCCATATCCATCTCCATAACTACCTCTACTTGGTCCTCTTCCATTATAATTTCCATAATTTCCATAATTCATATTATCTACCTCCTTTGTATCTTTATATATATCTACTAATTTATATAAATGGTCTAAATTACTTGTGTTTATTCCTTCTTTTAAAATACTATCAATTTTTTCTTTTGCCTTCTCTGCTACCTCTTTCATTTTTTAACTCCTCTAACATATTAATAATAGTGTCATTTTGCGCTATTATCTTTTTTAAATACTTTTCATCTTGAGTTTGTAATTCATTCATTAAATCACTATTGTTATAGTCTTTAAACAGCAATTCTAAACTCAATGCTTGTAACACTAAACTTAAATTATCAATTCTATTCATTAAGATATTTTTTTAATAATAAAATTAGCATCTTTAATTGTAGGTATTTGTGTTTCTACTGCTGGTGTTACTCCACCTATTGCTGGTAAACTACCAACAGCAATTGTAGTATTTACTCTAGGACATATTTTAATTAATTTAGTAAAAGATATATTACTATAAACTCCTGCCGTAGTTATATCTGCGTCCATCTCAGTACCTTCTAAATCACTTCCTAATGAAGTCTTAAGTGCTAATGCTACTTGACCTACTGCATCACTTGTTACATTTGCATTAAAACTAACTTCAAAAGTTCCTCCACCTATAATAGTGAAATCACTTCCACCTGGCATATATTGTAACCAACCACAACAATTTGCACTTCTACTTTTTAAATCTATGGTATCGAAGTTTATATTATCAGTATTTGAAGTCAATACCTCTGGCGTTATTTGTATTGTTTGTATCATTATTTATCTCTCCTCTCATATAATAAAAGAAGATAGAACATGCCTATCTTCTTAAAAATTAGCAAGTTCCTGTAATCAGGTTTGTAGTTATCTACTCAAGCATTAAATTATATTTGTTGCGTATCCATTACAACCACAACCATTATTGTTGCAAGTAAAGATAGGTGTTCTTCCATATACTGGAGTTGATGGTACTGGACACGAACTTAATCTGTTATACAATTGGTCAACTTCATTCGCAAAACCTTGTGATATAAATGCATTTTGTGCTACTTGACTTGCTCTTAAATCTGCCATATCTAATTGTCTTTGTAAGTCTAGTATTTTTTCATTTTTAGCATCTATCTTATCATCACATAATTGTTGCTTAATAGAAACTATACCATTGTTAATTGCATTTAGAATTGATTGAGTGTTTTGAGTATCACTTGTTCTAGTAGCACATGCTTCACGAGCAATGTCCGAACCTAAGTTAGCAATACCTAAACGATTTTCGCAGCAACAATCTGCAAATTGACTTCCTAGATTATTAAATCCTTGAAGTGTAGACATTTGATTATTAAATGATTGTTGCATATTAGCGATTTGTCTAGCATTATTAGACACTTCTGCATTGTTAAAACCATTATTTACTGTCGAAACAATGTCCGAAGTACTATTACATAATTGATTACTAATTCCATAAACGCCATCTCTAACGCCTTCTATTTGATTACTTAAATGTAAAGTATCAAATCCATTATTAGTATTACTCATAATTTCTTTTTGACCATTGCTTAACCAAGCATAACCATTGTCAAATCCACCATTACCAAATCCACCAAATCCATTGTTTCCATTGAATAAAAGTGCAAGTAAAACTAATGCCCATATGCCGTCTCCACCGAAGAAACCACCATTATTATTGCCATATCCACCCATCATAACTGGATAAGCATAACCATTGTTATTAGTTGCTAAATCAACTGTTGGTACTATTCCACTATTTCCATTCATTAATATCCCTCCCTTCTTTTTAATTTTTTATATCAAACTATTTCTAGTTGATACCATATTCTTTTATTTGGTCATCAGTTATCCCATAACTTTTTATATAATTTATAAATTGTTCTTTTTGTTCAGGATTATATTTACCAGTTATTTCTTTTAATATCTCTTCTGGATTATTATTATTTTTTCTTAGTTGTTCTAACTGTTGATATACTTGAGGATTTTTCATCTTTAATTGATTTTGAAGTTGCATCATCAATATTTGTATTGCCTTCATTATTTCTCACCTCTTTTTTTAATTCATCTATCTGCGCTTTTAAATATTCAATTTGTATATCCTTATCATCTTTATTTATTATTTCTATTAATTCATAACTTTTTATTTCACCTTTAATATTTTTAATCCATACAACCGACATATCTTTACTAAAGAACGGAGTATCTCCTATAACTAAATCTTTCTCTACTTCTTCAATATTATTTGCATATCTAATACTATCTCTAGTACCTGGTGCAAGTTGAAAATTTTGAGTAATAGGTTGTACTGGTTGTTGCATTTGATTTTTTAATCTTTCTAATTCAGCAATTTGATTATTAATCCTATCAACATTCGGTTGATTAAAATAAGGATTGTTATACATAATTTTTCCTCCCATCAAAAAAGGAGATATATCAAAATTATTCTTAATAGGGTTCTCCTCTAATTTTGAACATATACCTCCTTAATTACATTTTATGTCTATTAATAATTCTTAAACGGCAAGAAAAAAGCAACTACTCCATCAAGAGTGTTGCTCTAGTTAATTGCAAATTAAAATAATCATTATATAATTTCTTAAGTTTTTCTATCTCATAACCTATTGTTCTTTCACTTACTCCTATTTCTCTACTTATTTTGTATCTCTTTTCTCTGTTAATATACATATTAAGTATTCTAATTTGTTCATCAGTTAATGTAACATTTTTTAAAAAGTCATCATATATTGCTTTTATTTTTAATTTGTTAATCATAATTCCTCCTTTTTTCCACATATATAATAACTATTTTTAGGAATTAAAAAAGCAATATTTTTGCAAATTTATGCAATCTTGTGTATATTTATGCAAATTATTAAAAATAAAAAAATTACATTAAATGTTTTGTCTTTTCAAATATTTCTTTCCTTCTATAACATATAGTCCTATAACAGCAATTATTAAGTGATGCTATTTCTTTAATACTTTTTCCATCTACTAATTGTTTTAATATTTTCTTATCTCTATTTCTTAATAACTTACTACTCATAATATAATTAAATGCTTCTGGTGTATAGTCATAATAATACTCAAATTTTTTCATATATATTTTTCCCTTCTTTCTATAATGCTCTATTATATATTGTTTATTTTAAATGTCAAAAAAAAGGAGTTATTTAACTCCTAAATTTATTTGTAATATAACAAATATTATTCCTATTACTCCAGCAATAATTGCTCCTGCGATTGTTCTACTTAACCATTTTATCTTATCATTTATTTCATCAATATCTTTTTCATTCTCTTTACTTAATGAATATGCTTCTTCTGTTTTTTCTCTTATATTAGCATAGTCATCTAGTTTGGTTTCTATTTTAGTTAATCTCTCTAGTACCTCTCTCTCAAATCCCTTGTTGTCCATTTTAACCTCCTTATTCTTCTTCTAATGTATATTGATATTTTACTACTACATAATTATTAGTCTTATCATAATCATTTAAAAACTTACAAACATTTTCAGCATTTTCTTTTGTTAAAAAGTCCATAGCACTATAATATGTCATTGTTTTTCCTATGGTATTACTAATACTATTAACATATACATAATCTTCTTCATTTTGTTTATATGCTATTAAATATTTCATATCAATTCCTCCTTATTTTAAAAGTGAAAGTGTAACCATCATTTGTCCATACTTTAAATTGCTCATCTTCATATTTAATATGGTCAACTTGAGAACTATTACATATCTCTATATATTCTTTTATACTAATTAAATTATATCGCAATTTTAAAAGTTTTGCAATTTCATAACTGTACATTAATTAACCGTAAACATTGTTGTTCCACTCATCAAACCTGAATTACCAACTAATCTTTTTATTCCACTTGGAGTTATAGAACCATAACAAGTAGAACCTGCAACTCCATAAAATGCGTCATAAGATGTCATATTAGGATTATAATTATTAGAACTTAATATTGTAGTTTCTCCACTACCTGTAAGACCAGTTACATAAAAATTCATTATAACTACTTTTAATTTAGGTATATATATTGCTACTAACTCTTGAATATTAAAATTTGAAGTAAACTCATTTGAAATATCTACTATTCCTAAAGTTGATATTACTTCATTTATTGCATTTACTGTGCTTGTTTTATCTACCGTTTCTAATTCTGATAAATCACCAACTTGGTCTGCTTTCAAACTATTTTGATATATTCCTTCCTCTATTTTATTTAAGTTATTTGCATTAATTGGTGTACTTGTACTAGGACTATTTTCCCAGTTTGTTTTATTATATGCCATAATATCTCCTCCTTTATTTCCAACTTCTATTTCCAACTTCCTATTGCTATATAAAATATATTAAATGCCATTGTTCCTACTGCTGTTCCTCTAAATAATTGAATACCTGTTATTCCTGAATTATTATATTGTAAATCTCCAATAACTGAAGACGCACCTCTACTTCCTGAATTAACTACACAACTATATATACTTGTAAACGGTTTTGCAAATGATATGTTCGGATTAAATATTCCTGATGAATACCAACTTCCCCAACCATTTTGTACTGCTTTATTTACTATTTCTGCTCCATAGCATACCATTGTTCCATTCATAAATTTTATGTATCCTGTTCCACTTTCAAATATCAAACTACCACCGATTTGTAGTAATCCTCCTAATTGTTCATCATAATCACACATTATTCCTACGCCATTTTTATTCAATGATATATTTGGAATACCACTTGGTAATGGCGTTAATTCAATAGTCATAGAACTTAATTCATCTTCTAGAGTTATTCTAAAATTATAACTATCTTGTACTGGGAATATATAACCTACTTCATCACTTCTTATTAAAGCACTAAAATTAAAATTATTTTCAAATATAGTAGGACTTATATTAGTTGTACCAGTTATCCAAGTATCACTATTTGTTTTTTTAAATTCGTATTTAGATAAAGTTATACTATTATTAACTACTCCAAAACTATCATTCCATATAGTTCCTTGATAATTTAATTTAACATTTTCTCCAATACCTCCTTCATCTCTTTCTACAAAGGAGTTCTGTCTATCTAAATATAAAGGAGTATATTCTATATTTTTTATTGATAATTTAGTAACCAATGTTGGATTATTTCTACTATCTATTGCATATACTTTATATTCTCCTACACTTGCATTAGGTAAATCAATATAAACGTCATCTGTATCGCTATATGCTATTTCTTTTGTTTCACTACCTATCATTAATTGATATTTAACCATAGTCGCACCTTTTTGTGCCACTGCTTTATTTGCTTGACTAATTAAAACTCTAATAGTCGAATAACCATTTATATTATATTTACTATTACCTGTTAATGCTAATGTTGTTGGATTAATATCATTATAATCAAAATTTGTAAATATAGGGTCAGCATTTGTTATTTTACATTTTATTATTTTTTCATTTCCTGTACTTAATTTTGAACTTCCATTCCAAGTTTCTACTGCAAAACCTATATTAAATGTTCCATCTGAATTTAATTTTTCTTTTTTATTAAAATATTCAAATAAATATTCTATTGTTTCTTGACTTAATGTAAACTCTTCACCACTTGTATTATAATTTATTGTTTCCAACGCTACTACATTTGGTATTGATATTCTTAATTTATATTGATAATTATTTACATACTTTGTGTAATTTACACTAAATTCTTGTTCTATATCACTACCAATAACACTATTTGTTACTGCTACTCTATTTATTTTAGGAAGACTTGCACTTGTACTTGCCGTTACATTATATCCCCAAGGACTAGAATAAAATGTTGCACTTGTACTTACATTTGCATTACCATTATTATCATGTGTTATTGTTCCTGTTATGGTATTTAAAGTTGTTTCTCCACCATTATATGTTCCACTACCATCTAAACTTTGACCACCTGCACCAGAACCACTTAAACTTTTTGTTGTCGTACTTCCAGTATAGAAATAACCGCCGCCATAATATAATCTACTTTGATAACTTACTGAACTTTGATTATTTGCTACACTTTGTGAATTAAGTTTAGCATATATTCTAACATTACAAGTATTTCCATTTAATGAACCACCTGCCTCTGCTATTAATTGCCAATTATAATTTAATGTTGCCATTGTACACCTCCTTATAATCTACTTATCCAAGTATTATTTCCAACTTCTTTCCATAATACTTTAACTATATTTGCTTCTTCTTTAACATTTATTCTGTTTGTATTCATACCAGTATCGGTATAATCTGTTACTGGACTTTCCATATCTCTATCATTATATACTCTTATACCGTCGCTGTTTGCTTTAAATACTGTGTTAGTTTCACTACTTGTTATTGTTATACCTTTACTTATATTAACTGTATCAGTAGTTGTTTCATTTTGATGCTGTGAATATTCTGCTTTTTCACTTCCTACATTTAGCATTAAATCATATATTTTAAATCCTTTATCAGTATCACAATAGAATTTAATATTTATACTTTCTGATGGATTTATAAATGTTTCTATAATTTCTCCTTTACTTT
>JAEIGA010017885.1_pt1 | contig 10795 bp, 9 predicted proteins | sample 9270691 | NCBI WGS metagenome assembly JAEIGA01 (sample SAMN17057246, study PRJNA624740) | gut metagenome | biome: biome; isolation source: fecal sample | host: Bos grunniens | place: China: Xizang | collected 2019 | reverse complement strand
TCCCCTATGAACTACTTCCACGATGGTACACCTCGCGCTCAATAGCAGGGAGAGTCTTCACTCAAATTGATCCGTCTTTATCTATGACATTGGGCTTACGATCTATTTCCCAACGGAAGTACTACTTATTGTTGTACTTCAGTTCATTCAGCACCTGTTCAGTGGCTGGGAACGCAATACGTTCATGTTCGTAAACATAAACCTCTTGTCCCTTGTAAGTCACCTGAACACAATCGCTCTCACGAATGCATGAGTCTTGAATCATGCGAAGAGCTTTGCGTTCGCTGACTACTTCAGTGAACGGGCTAAACTTTACATGCAACATGTTGTTGACATATAAGGTTTATATCTGCAGTGACTATTAAAGGTCTTTTCTGCTATTATACCTTTAGAATCCATAGAGGATGCGAGCTCTCTATCTCCACACATCTGACGTTGGTTGAGAGTTACATCAGCTATCATGACCATACCGGATGTGGTACAACGAAGGGTACCACCCCAGCCGCTCCCACTGAGAGCGTTTCCCCATCCGCACCCACCGGGGGTCTGTCTACATTACACTCCTATCCACCGCACAACCAACTCAATTTTTAATAAAGTCCCACAAAAAAATTTGCAATTATCAAAAATAATTTTTATTTTTGTTCCCAAAATGATTAAAACAATGAAACTTACATTTGGCGCTACTAATAGTCTTCCCGACAAATATATTCCGGGGAGAATTTATTTTATAAAGGAAGAAGGAGCAATATATTTAGCCACTTCCGAAACAGAACTTATTCAATATTCTGGATTTAAAGATTTAGAAAATTTGAGTAATAGTAAACAAGATGTTATAGAAGATATAGAAACAATTAGAGAAAGTGCTACTCAAGGTGCGGCATTAGCTCAAAATTTTTCTGTAGTTAACAATGAAGATATTGATATTTTATTTGAAAACAATTAAATTAATTAATTTATGAGCGAAATGATTAACACAAACATTTTCCCTGAAGGCAAGAAATTTATTGATTTCAGTGCCCTTCAACATTTTTGAAGTAAAACTAAAGGTTATGTAGATGCAGCTGATGAGCGTCTTTCTGGAAAAATTACTATTAATGAAAATGCAATTAAGTCTATTCAGGATGAACTTAATTCACTTTCAGGCGGAGCTGGTTCAATTGCAACTCAGATTAACAATGCAATTGCTGCATTAGATCTTCCTAATACTTATGAGGCTAAAGGCGATGCCGCTAAGGCAGAAGCTGCAGCTAAGTCTTATGCAGATGGTCTTGCAGTTAACTACGAAGTAGCAGGTGCAGCTGAAGATGCATTAGACGCTGCTAAAGAATATGCAGATGGTCTTAATACTGCAATGGATACAAGAGTTAAAGTTCTTGAAGAAATTGATCATAATACTCTTGCAGCGTCAGCTGCAGCAGCAGCCCTTAACGATTTTGCTACAAAAGTATCTAACGATCAAGTTGTAAATACTTATAAAGAACTCGTTGATTATGCTGCAGAGCATGGTTCAGAATTCACAACACTTGTTGGTGTAGTTGAAGGAAAAGCAGATAAGACTTATGTAGATGGTCTTGCTGCAAATTATGAAGTTGCTGGAGCTGCTGCGAATGCACTTACTGATGCTAAATCTTATACTGATACTGAAATTGGAAAACTTTCATTTGATGCTGCAGGTTCAGCTGCTGCTGCAGAGGCTGCCGCTAAATCTTACACAGACGGAAAAGATTCTGCAATGGATCTTCGTGTAAAAGCTCTTGAAGGATTCGATCATTCTGTTTATGCTAAAGCATCTGATGTTTATGTAAAAGATACAGTTGATTCAAAAGTATCTGCTGCAGAAGCTGCTGCAATTGCTCAAGCTAAGCTTGACGCTGCAGAGGCTCTTAAGACTTACTATACTAAATCAGAAGTTGATAATCTTCTTTCAACTAATTCAACTGGCGATAGAGCTTATGCTAAACAGTATACTGATGAACTTTTCGGTTCAATGAAGTTTGCTGAAAACTCAGAAATTGACGCACTCTTTGCGTAAATAATAGGAGGGGGTCAACAGATCCCCTCATTTCTATTAATTCCCTGTATTACAGGATAATAACATAAGATATGAATAAAATTATAACTTTTGATAATCTATCAAAATATCACGACAATATACAAAATGTTATTGATGAAAAAGTTAACAAATTAATAACAGATACAGAAATTAAATTCTTTTGTATTGAACCTGTAACTGTTGTTATAAATGGAGAATCAAAGATATATCCTGGTAATACACTTGTAGATATATTTATTAACATAAATGATTCATTTGAATTAATTACTACTTCTAATACAAGTATTAAAGCTCTTTATGCTTGACCAGGAGCATTGGGAACATATTATGAATGATTAGATGGAGTTAGTGTATTTGATGGCGTATTGTTTGACATGAATAGTCAAGATATGTACACTAAATGAAATCAAGGAAATCAAGGTCTTTATGGAGTTCAGTTTGCTCAATATAAAAACTGTATCTTTTGGAGTGATAATGCATATGTTTCAGATGTATCATTAAGAACTAATTATACACTTTATAACTCATCTGAGTTGCCTTTATGCTACTCGACTGTTCCAGATAATACATTTAAGGCATTCTATTTTGCATATAATGTAACATGTGATCCAAACTGGTCAAATCCTGCATACAAGGAATCATTTGCAAAAGCAACTTGGGCAACACAGGTATTCTCATACTACGGTCTTCACTCAATTGGATTGTTTGACATGGATTCATCAAGATTCAACATCACACTTCCAAAAGATTGTAGGGGTTTAATGTTCTATGCACCTAATGTTTTGAATGCCGGAGTATTTGATGCAATCAACACTACAAATTTTGGAGCTAAGTCTGGATCCTGGAGAGATGCTTTTGCATATTGTTATCAATTGACTAACTTATATATAAAGAACTTAAAAGTCAATTTAAATATTTCTTGGTCTCCAGTAAATCAGCAATCAATTGAATTCATATTAAGTAATGCAGCAAATACTAATAAGATAACAATATATCTTTCACCTCATACATATTATGGATTAACTGAAGCTAATAAAACATTAGCGTCAGAAAAGAATATAACCCTATCTTTAATTGATACAAATACAACTGAAGATGTCAGATTACACATGCTTCAGATGACTGGCGATGGTAATAGTTACCTTGCAAATGATGGTACTTATAAGACTATAACAATTCCTGAAGTACCTTCGCTTGACGGATACGCAAAACTTGAAGATATACCTGCAGTTCCAACAAAGGTGTCTGCTTTTGAGAATGATAGCAATTATGTTTCATTAGAAACAGTACAGCAAATGATTGCTGATGCCATTGCAAATCTAAATAATCCAGAAGAACCTGAAACACCAGTTGATCCTGAGCCAGATACTCCAGTAGAGCCTACAGAAAACATAGGTTCAATAACAGAAGACAATTCAATTATAATTGATGAAACACAATTAGAGAACGGTACATATACTTTAAGATATATTGACTCTAATGATAATATCATAGATAACTTTAACGAAATCACATCATTTGAAATAAATAAGTAATAATTATGAGTACAACAATATATGAATCATTTATAAATTCTAATGTGGCACCATATTCTGCTGATGCAATTGGTATATTTAATTCAGATGGTGACTTAATTAGTAAAATACCTATTGATAGATTTAAGCCGTCATATACAGATAGATTGTTCAGATTTGGTATTTTATCAGATGTACATAACAACAATGCAGATTCGCAATCAACTGAAGATATAGCGGATTTAACAAATGCATTATCTGTATTAAATAATATAGAGTCAGTGAACATGACTTGTATTTGTGGAGACATTACACAAGGTGGTCGTCCTGCGCAATTTGCAGTATATAGAGATACTGTTGCAGCTAATTCTCCAAACACTCCAGTGTATACAACTACAGGCAATCACGACTGTCCTTCATCAGGAGGATTAGCAAGTACAGATTGGGAGCCTTACACTGGCAATCCCATGACATTTGAAGTAATCAAGGAGATAGGTGGTAAAAACGTTCCATTCCTTTTCCTTGGCATGAATTTGTATAGTTTAGGTGATGCAGGAACTCCTTATTTAGATACTGATATGGATTGGCTTGAAGCAAAACTTGAAGAGTATCGTAATGAGAGAGTATTTGTAATAACACATTTATTCTTCCCGACAAAAGCTGGTAACTTCAAGCAGATATACCCAAGTACAAACTGATTAGGTGGAGCACAGCTTGAAAGACTCCAAGCGATGAACGAAAGATACCTCAACTCTATTTGATTCAGCGGTCACTCTCATTGGAAATGGTACCTACAAAAATATGAGGATAAAGCAAATGTATATCGTTCATATGATGACAATGGAAATCCGACTTGTGGTTGGACTGTACATATTCCATCTTGTGCATCTCCAATAAATTCGGACGGTGTAAGTTCAAGAGTATCAAAGCCTTTAGAGTCAGAAGGAGGTATCGTTGATGTTTATGATGATTATATAGTACTTAGAGGTGTTGTATTCAAGAAGGAAAGTGATACTGAATATACTAACATGTATGAACCGATCGCACAATATAAGTTAGATACAACGCTTATTGAAGTGCCTGCATTAGAAACAGAAGATCCCGTTGATCCTGATGTTCCAGTTGAAAACTATGTAAGGGCTGAACATTTTGATTTGAATACTGCAAAGGCTAACGGTGATTTAGCATTAATTACAGATCTTCCTAATGATTATGTTCAGATAACATTCACAAATAACAATCAAAGCTATTGGGTTAGATCTGATTCATGGAGTACTGATGCAACGTCTTGTATGATTGAACTTGAAGACTTGATAGTTGAAGATGCAAATGGCAACGTCATAGCAAAACCTGATTATGTAGGCTTCTATAACAGAAATCACTCACAGAAGGTTGACCAGTACAGAATTGTTGATGATGAAGAAATTGTAATAACAGAATCCGGTTCTAATAATAGAGCACAATTTGGATCATCTTCATCATATATTTATGGTACATGTGTTATAAAGATGAAATTAAAACTTAAATATGCATAATGACATGTGTCATTCATTACATTATAAAACCTTTAAATTTATAAAATATATAAGATAATGTTAAAATTTATAACACTTGAAAATTTGAACAGATTTTTTGATAATCTAAAAGATTATCTTTCAGAGACATTTTATATAAAACCAGATAGTGGAATTTCAAAGTCAGAATTAGATAGTGATGTGCAAGCGTCTTTAAGTAAAGCGGATACTGCTTTGCAAAGTGAGCAATATATTGGAACTGTTAACAAGCTGATCATTGATAATGTTGCAGTATCTGCTGAAAATGGTATTGCAAATCTTGGATATATTAATAAAGAATTAGTAACATTTACGGAATCATCTATATCATTGTCACCTAATATTTATTATCGAAATACCAATACAAATTTAACATCGTTAACAATAACATTATCAAGTGAAACAAATATTGGTGTTTTAAATGAATACTTAATAGAATTCACCACATCAGCAGGAGGCACAACAGTAATGTTGCCAAGCTCAATAAAATGGGCTAATGGTGAAAAGCCTCAATTCAATATAAATACAACATATCAGATAAGTATAGTTAATAATCTTGGGGTTTGTACTAAATTCGCATAATTAAAATGGATATTAGAAGAAGATTTCTCAACAATACAATAATTTCATCACCTGGAGGCGAAGATACTACTGGGGCGTATACTGTTAATTTAAATGATAATTGGAAATTAAGTACAAACATTAAAAACCCAGATGTCTCAAAATATGAAGGTGTGTATGAGAGTTTTAGTAATTATAATGTCAATAATGGTACTGCCACTATGACAATTACTCTCAATAATTTAGATGAATTTACACTATACATTAGATCTTATGCAGAGACTTACTATGATTATATTATGGTAAGTCAATTAGATGTAGAAATAAATGGAAGTACTTCATATCTTTATACTGCTGCTGTAAAAGCTCATACAAGAACTACACAAAATTCTGGAACTGATTTTTATAGTTATACACCAGTTACTTATGAAAATATTGGTGGAGGAGAACATACTATAACCATAGTATATAGAAAGGATGAAAGCGGAAATTCATATGATGACCGAGGTTATGTATTGATTGATAAGAACTATAAAATTTATTCTGAAAGTGGTGGAGGAGATAATCCAGATAATCCTGAACAGGAGGTTGTTGATTATAACAACTATATGACAATTGAAGCACTTGAAAGTGGATTGTCTGTAATGAATAACTATAGTGCCTTGGAATATTGTATAGATGGAAGTGGCACTTGGCTATCATTACCAGCCAATACATATACTCAATCAATCAATACTGGACAGAAGCTTCATTTTAGAGGATTCAACTTAACACCAATATCAAATACTGGTATAGGAACATTTACTATAACAAGATCTTGTAATCTTTCCGGAAACTGTATGTCATTACTTTTTGGAGATAATGCAAGTAAAAATTACAGCTTAGCTGAGTACAGTTATGCATTCTATAAATTATTCTATAACTGTACAAATATTAAAAAAGTATCATCAACTTTTTTGCCAGCGATGGCGTTGTCCAATTATTGTTATGGTTACATGTTTTATGGTTGTACGGGATTAACAGATGCACCAAATTTACCAACATTAACGCTTGTTAGTTCTTGTTATTATTATATGTATTATGGTTGTACAGCTATGACAAATCCTGGAGTTATATCTGCAACAACAGTCGCTACTTATTGTTGTTATGGCATGTACTATAAATGTTCAAGTTTACAAGCTGGTCCAGATTTATTAGCTACATCATTAGCAAGTTACTGCTATTATTATATGTTTAGTCAATGTAGTAGCTTAAATAGAATTAAAATGCTTGCTATTACACTTGATGGATATTATCCATTATCATATTGAATGAATGGAGTATCTTCGACTGGAACATTTGTAAAGAATGCGAATGCTACTTGGACAAATACTGGTTCGAGTGGTGTACCAACTGGATGGAATATTACTTATGATGGATAGTACAAAGAGGTCATTCTGGAGACCCAAATTAAATATTTATATAAATTATGAAACTCTACACTAAAATAATTGATGGACAATCATTCACAATGCCTTCTAATAAAATAGTTTTGATTAAAGATGACATGCAAGTTTTTAATCCAACTGAAGCAATGTTATTAGAGGATGGTTGGAAAATTTATGAACAAAAACTTGTTGAACCAACTGATGAAGAAATACTTACCCATGAAATAAATAACATAGTTAATGATATACTAATTTACGATTCATCTGAAAATGTAAATATGTTTTATTTAAACGATTTACCAATGTGGCTAGATAGAGAAACTCGTAGAAGTTTAATGGGAAGATTAGAAGCAGAATATAGAAAAGGAAAAGAAAATACATGCTTGTGATACAATAATCATAAATTTGAATGTTCTACAACGCTTGCTATGGAAATGCTAGATACTTTAGAAATTTATGCTAGTGAATGTTACGATAAAACACAAGAACACATATCAAATGTAAAAAATATTGATACTCTTGAAAATCTTAAAAAATATGATTACAAAACCGGGTATCCAGATGTGTTGAAATTCAACTTAAATATGAATAACCAAGATCTGTAAAGACTTGGTTATTTTTTTGCAATTATTAAAAATAATTTTTATATTTGCTCCCAAATATGTTTAACGTTAAAACAAAAAAAAAGAAAATATGGAAATTCAAAAATATCAAAAAGGAAGAGGTCTTGCAAGATTGGGAGGCGGTTTATTAGATACTGCTGAATTTATTCCATTTGTGGGAGATATTTTAGGTATGGGTAGAAGTTTACTAAGAAGAGATTGAGCTGGATTGGGATTGTCTGCAGCAGGATTAATTCCTGGAGTAGGAAATGCTGCAACTGCTACAAAAGCAGCTCGTAAAGGAGTAAAAGCAATTGCGCGCGGAGCCGATGCAGCAAGAGTAGCAAAATCAGCAGATGCAGTAAGAGTAGTTCAACCTAGTTCAATAGGATGATTTAAAAAGCCAGGAGGGATGGCGGTTAGAAATCCAAATTTGCCAGTTCCATCGAAAGCAGGAGGACTTGCTACAACTGTTCATCGTCCAGATTTACCAATAGGAGGCGGTCGTGTTACAATGGTTGGACCTGGTAAAGGAAACGACTGAAGAAAGTATTTAGAGCAAAATGGTTGAAAATATGGCGCTGGAGCTGCTGCTTTATTAGGATTAGGATTGCTCAATAGAGATAAAGGCGAAGTGCCTTCAGAAGTTGTTCCGATCACAGGTGAGGGAGAAATTATACCACCTGTTGTTCCTGTAGAGCCAGTGCAACCAGTGCAACCAGTGCAGCCAGTGCAGCCTGCAACACCAGTATATGTTCCAATAGAGTCTAAACCTAATAATGAAAATGCTCCAGTTGAAACTGTTAAACCTGAAAAGAAAACTGAGCAGTCATCAGATAAACCTTCACCACAAACTAATGATACTTTAAATGCTCCTGTTATTTTGGAGACTGCACAACCTGAGGTAGCTGTAATTTCTAACAGACTTGCAAAGAGATTGGATAAATATAATAGAGTTAATAGATACGGCAATTTCATAAAGGATCGTCAAGAAGAACATCCTGATAGCAGATATTTGGATAGAGTAGAAAGACGTGCTGACAGAAAAGAGGAAAGAGCATATAATAGATTATCAAAAACTGCTGCGAAACAAGGTATTAACTTCGGAACAAATCAGGATGAATTTGCATATATAAAACCTGCAACTCCGACATATGTAGGATCTCATGTTAAAAAATAATTTTTGGTAAGACAATTGTAATCATTTTAAATACAAAAAATAAAACCCAGCATAACAAGCTGGGTTTTTCTCAAATTTTTACATATTCGTCAAAAATTTTATAATATGAAAAATAATATACTAAAATATCAAAATCCTTCAATGGTTATTCCTGGCGGTGTTACATATCCAATAAAAAAATTATTAGAAATTGTAGCTAAAAATTCACGAGATGCTCAAGCTAAATCTGGTAAAGAAATAATAACAGATGTAATAACAGGAAGAAATCCATCTTTTTATGCGGGGGAAACAATAGATGGAGGAAATGAAATAGATACATATTTATACAGAACGCCATATAATACTGAAAATACATCTAATGTTGGTCCTAGTTATGATGCTTATTTATCTAAAAACTTTCCTCTTAGAAAGCATGATGTAAAAACATACGATGCTCATTTTGGAGACACTCTGTATATAGATAAAAAATATAAAGATCAAGTTTTAGATGAACTTGAACAAGGAAAAACAGTAGGTGCTTCAATGGGAAGATATGCACACGCACCTTCTTATATCATTAATACAAAAGATGATAAAAGAAGACATTATGATGCAGGTGGTCATTTGATGCAATTTCAATATGATCAAAATGGAAATGTAGTGGCAAATATGTCTGATATTTATGATTTCTTGCCAAAAGATTTTGAAGATAAATATGGAGCAATCAAGGAATACGGTCCACTAAAAACAGCGGCGATGTATACCATGCATTATAGTGGAACTCCTTTTATTGTTAGGCAAAATAATATTCCTGTTAGATTTAAAGAAATTGTACCCGAATATAAAACTGAATGACAACAGCGTCTTGGAGATTTTTTGTCACAATGGGGTGATACCTATGATTTGACTCTACCTTTAAAATTAACAGATGAAGAAATATTTCAAATATTTGCAGATAAAGAATATGGAGACGACATATTAAACTTTATGTTTCAAGAAGGTTATTTACAACCAAAACAATTTAAAAAAGGTGGATCAATTCACATCAAGAAAAAGAATCGTGGAAAATTTACTAAATCTGCCAAATGTGCAGGAATGGGAGTGCAGGAATTTGCCAAACATATATTAGCCAATAAAGAAGATTATTCTTCAACTCAAATAAAACGTGCAAATTTTGCAAGAAATAGTAAAAAGTTTAAACATAAAAATGGAGGTATTATGATTCCTTATATAGTTAAATTTTTCGGAGGAGGTGGAATTCCAATGTTTCAGAATTCTGGAAAATTGGGATGAGATAATCCTGAATTTCATTCTTCTCCTATGATTTCTGAACGTATTGGAGTTACACAACAAGATTGAGGAAATGTTCAAACAGATAGTAATGGATTACAGTATCGTGATGTTCGTATTAGACAAAGAGATGCAGGAAGTAGGAATTTTAACACAGAAATAACTAGAATATATAATCCAAATCAAAAAGGATATAAAAAAGCTGTCAAAAAAGGCCTGATTCCACACATGTCATCAAGTGAACGCACAGAATGAGGTGAAACTGGAGATAGATCTAATACTGGATATACACAAGAACAAGCAGACAGTTTACATAATGTGTTTAATGAACAATTTGGAAAATCGAGTGCTCCATATGGGAAATTTTCTCCAGAAGAATGAACAGAACAACATGAATTATATGACAAATATTATAGATAACGATAAAATAAAAAATCTCACCTATTAACAGAATGGACAACGATATTAAAAAGACAGAGTAAAACTCTGTCTTTTTTTTTGTTTTTACCAATTATTTTATATATATTTGCCAATTAAAAAACTTTTTATTATGGCAGTAGGAAATATAACATACATAGAAATTATAGATAATAAAAAATTAACACCGTCGAAAAAGAAAGACGTGTTTATATC
>JAEIGA010017884.1_pt1 | contig 10795 bp, 8 predicted proteins | sample 9270691 | NCBI WGS metagenome assembly JAEIGA01 (sample SAMN17057246, study PRJNA624740) | gut metagenome | biome: biome; isolation source: fecal sample | host: Bos grunniens | place: China: Xizang | collected 2019 | reverse complement strand
CGCTTTCGCAGATGGGGCTTTGCTGGGGCACCAGTGCGCATTCTCCCAGATAAGGAGCGCCCTCATCCATGGAGATCAGGGTTTTCAGCAGCTCCTCGCCCACCTCGGCGTGAACCTCAACAGCCTTGCCGCCTTCAAAACGGATGGAGAAATTATCAATGATCTGACCCTGATAGCACAGAGGCTTGGTGGAGTAGACGATACCCTCCGCCTGACCCTTCATGGGAGAGATAAAGACTTCCTCCGTAGGAATATTGGGATTGAAGAACAGGCCCTTAACGGTCGTTTCACCGCCGCCGCAGAAACGTCCCTCAGGAATCATTCCCACGGTGAAATCAGTACCATTGTCAGCGGTATAATGCAGACTCTTGATGTGAAGATCGTTCAGATACTTGCAGCGAGCTTCCAGATTCGCATTGTGCTGTGCCCAGGCTGCAACACTGTCCTCACAAACACGGGAAACAGACAAAATGGCTTCCCACATCTTCTCGATGGCCTGGTTTTTGGACAAGCCGGGGAACACCTTCTTCGCCCAGGCTGCACCGGGCACCGCAGCGATACACCACTGCTGCTTATTGGAAAGCTGATCGGCATAGGGCTTCAGGATGGGATAGGACATCTTCCGTGCCTTTGCCATCTTCTCCATGTTCATTCCCTTCAAACCATCGGGATCATCAGAAATCAGATGGATCCGGGCGGGAACCGTGTCCACGGTATACTGCCGGCGGGCGATCTGCCAATCCTCCACCGTACCCAGTGTCTTGACGCTCTGGTAGCGCACATGGACCTTGGACAGGGGCGCATAGCTCCACTCCACCCATACCTTCTTGGCCTTTGCCTTGTAGGCTTCCTCAACGACCATCTGGACAAACTCCGGCTGATCCAGACCGGCGTAGATCATAACCTCCTGACCCTTCTGCACATTGGCACCGCAGCGGACGATCAGCCGTGCGTATTCTCGTAAAATGCTTTTCTTCATAAGGGATTCTCCTTTTCAAATTTATCCTATTCTACCAAACTTTTCCCCATCCGTCAATCATTGTTGCATTATTTCCCAGTTTCGCATATAATATAATTCACATTGTAGTTTGTCGTTTCGTCGTATACTGGTTCACGCTGGTTCGTAATGACAGGAATGGTTCGCGTGGTCCCTCGATTGGAACGCCAAAGTACAATTTGAATCACCGATTGGAAGTAAACATTATGCTGACAAGAGAAGAATTTCACAAGATCTGCGAGGAAGGCATCCTCTTTTTGGACGGAGCCACCGGATCCAATCTCCAAAAGGCCGGTATGCCCAGGGGATGCTGCACAGAAGAGTGGATCCTTGCCCACCCTCAGGCCCTGGTATCCCTCCAGCGCCGCTATGCCGCTGCAGGAAGCCGTGTCCTTTACGCCCCCACCTTCCAGGCACAACCCATTGCTCTGGAGCGGGTCTGTCTGGAGAAGCAAACCGAAGCAATTAACGCACAGCTTGTGGCGCTGACCCGGTCAGCCGCCCCTGACTGCCTGGTTGCCGGCAACCTCACCACCCTGGCTGCTTTTATGGATAGCTGGGACGAGGGTCAATTTGATGTTCTGGTAGAAAACTACCGCCGCCAGATCCGGGGACTTCTGGACGGTGGCGCCGACCTGCTGGCTGCCGAAACACTGATGTACCCCACGGAAGCAGAAGCGATCCTCACTGCCGCAGAGCTGGAGGGTGCAGGAGCTGTCCTGTATACCTTTACTATGCAAAGTGACGGTTCCCTGTTTTCCGGACGGGATGCAGCGCCCATTTTGCGGGAGCTGGAGGAAGCCGGTGCTGCCGCTGTGGGCTTTAACTGCGTGGCAGCGGATATGATGACCCCCGGATTGGTGGCAAAGCTCCGCCGCAGCCTGAAAGGCCCCCTGGTCTGCAAGCCAAACGCAGGTGTCCCCATCATCGGAGATGACCAACTCCCCCACTATCCCATGCTGCCCCAGGAGTTCGCCGGTATTTTGAAGGACTGTGCCGCCATGGGTGCGGGAATTTTGGGCGGTTGCTGTGGAACCGATCCCAGCTTTATTGCCGCAGTCGCGGAACAATTGGGAAAGTAACATGAAACATTTTGACGACTCTATAAAGCAGTGGCTTCCCCAAAGCCATCCCTGGCGACAGTTGATCCACTATTTCCCCACCATCGACTCTACAAACACCCAGGCGAAGCTCCTCGCCCGCAATGGTGCGCCGGAAGGAACCGTAGTGATCGCCGATCACCAAAGCCAGGGCCGGGGACGAATGGGGCGCAGCTTCTACTCCCCGTCCAACAGCGGCCTTTACCTATCCGTGGTTCTGCGTCCCAACTGCACTCCGGACAAATTGATGCACCTGACCTGTGCAGTGGGAGTAGCGGTTTGTGATGCCATCCAGAAAAGCTGCGGCATTCGTCCCGGAATCAAATGGATCAATGATCTTGTCTGGAACCACAAGAAATTGGGCGGTATTTTGGTTGAGATGGCAGTTGCTCCCCAAACCGGGCTGGTGGATTTCGCCATAGTCGGCATCGGCATCAATTGCACCCAGCAAACCGGAGATTTCCCGCCGGAACTCCGTGACATTGCCACTTCCCTCTCCCTGATCACCGATCAGCCCCTTCGCAGAAGCCATCTTGCCGCCGCCCTGATAGACGCACTTTCTGCCACAGCAGCAAATTTGATCCAGGACAAAGAACTTACCATGAAGCAATACCGTTCTGACTGTGTTACCCTGGGTCAGGCAGTCGCTGTCCACGGATTCGATCAGGTGCGTCACGGTACCGCCTTGGATGTAGATGCGCAAGGTGGGCTGCTGGTGCAATTCCCCAACGGTCACATCGAAACCGTGGCCGCCGGAGAAGTAAGCATTCGCGGAATGTATGGATATGTGTAGTTTCACGTAAAAATTACATTTTTCTTATTGCATTTTTTCTTCTTTTTGGTTATACTTGTAATATCATCATTGAATGGAGGTTATCCCATGAAAGTTTTCTCTATTATCGCAAAGCTCATTGCCGTTGCATCTGCTGTGATCGGCGGTATTTATGTCCTGGCCACCTATGGTGACAAGATCGTTGCCTGGTGCAAGAACGTGATCGATTCTCTGCCCGAGTGCTGCCTGTGCGACGATGACGACGAGGTTGAAGTCGAGATCGAAGTAGACGAGGAGCCTGAGGCCATCGAAGTCGTCGAGGAAGTCGCCGATGTAGAAGATCCTGTGGTCGATGCAGTCGAGGAGATCGTTGAAGAAGCTGTCGAAGCTGCTGACACCGTCGTGGCTGACGATGCTGATTTCGTGGGCTAATTTGTGCATAAATCCGCTGCCTGAGCATATCGCTCAGGCAGCATTTTTTACGCAAAAAACGGCGTGCCGAAGCACGCCGTTTTTTGGAGCTAGTGACGTGACTCGAACACGCGACCTTCTCATTACGAGTGAGATGCACTACCGACTGTGCTACACTAGCATTAGCTTTAGTATTATAATGGGTTTCATCAAAAATGTCAACAGTTTTTCTCATTGCCACCAGGGGCAATGAGTGATATAATATGGCTTATATTCAAGACGAGGTGAGCTTTTTGAAAAAACTACTGAAATATATGCGCGGGCTGGGAAAGCAGTGCATCCTCGCACCGCTGTTCAAGCTTCTGGAGGCATCCTTTGAGCTTATGATCCCCCTGGTGGTGGCCGCCATCGTGGACAAGGGCATCAGCAACCAGGATCAGGGATACATTATTCAAATGTGCCTGATCATGGTGCTGTTGGGTGTAGTTGGACTGATCTGTGCGGTCACCGCCCAGTTCTTTGCTGCCAGAGCTGCCGTAGGCTTTGCCACCAGACTGCGCCATGCAGTGATGGAGCATCTGCTGGGTCTTAGCTACACCCAGATCGACAATCTGGGCACCGCCACCATGGTCACCCGCATGACCTCCGACATCAACCATGTGCAAAACGGTGTCAACCTGACCCTTCGGCTGTTGCTGCGCTCTCCTTTCGTGGTGTTTGGTGCTATGATCATGGCTTTCACCATTGATTTTCAGGCTGCGTTGGTCTTTGCAGCCGTGATCCCGGTACTGTGTGTGGTGGTATTCGGCATCATGCTCATCACGATGCCCATGTATAAGCAAGTGCAGTCCCGGCTGGATGGCGTCACCGCCGCTACCCGGCAAAATCTTGCCGGTGTTCGGGTGCTGCGTTCTTTCCGCATGGAGCAGACGCAGATTTCCGGTTTTGAAGAAAAAACTGATGCGCTGAAGCACGAGCAGGTCATTTCCGGCCGTATCTCTGCTCTGCTTAACCCCCTGACCTTTGTGATCATCAACCTGGCTGTGGTGGTGCTGATCCGCGCCGGTGCCATGAAGGTAGAATCAGGCATCCTGACCCAGGGCACGGTAGTGGCTCTCTACAATTATATGTCCCAGATCCTGGTGGAGCTGATCAAGATGGCGAATCTGATCATCACCATGACCAAAGCCGCCGCCTGTGGCAACCGCATCCAGCAGGTGCTTGAAATCCCCGCGGACAGCGTCAAGGGGCAGTTCACCGGGGAAATCAAAGGCGCTGTTACCTTCCAAAACGTTACCGCCCAATATGACGGCGCTGGCGCGCCTTCTCTGGAAAACATCAGCTTCACCGTCCACTCCGGACAAACCGTCGGCATCATCGGCGGCACCGGCGCAGGCAAAACCACCCTGGCGGAGCTGATCGCCGGATTCTATCCTGCCGCCCAGGGACAGATCCTTCTGGACGGAAAACCAATCACCCAATTTGCTCCCCAAACCTTGCGCCGTCACATCGGCATTGTTCCGCAAAAAGCACTGTTGTTCAAGGGATCTATCCGGGAAAATCTTCTCTGGGGCAACGAAAATGCCACTGACGAAGCTCTTTGGACTGCCCTGGACACTGCCCAGGCACGGGATGTGGTGGAACACAAGCCCGGTGGGCTGGACGCCCCCATCTCCCAGGGCGGTACCAATCTCTCCGGCGGACAACGCCAGCGGCTGACCATTGCCAGAGCACTGGTAAAGCAGCCTGCCATTTTGATTCTGGACGACAGTGCCTCTGCATTGGACTACGCCACTGATGCCCGGCTGCGCAGCGCCATTGCTTCACTGAACCCCTCCCCTACCACCTTTATCATCTCCCAGCGAGCCGCCTCTGTCCGTTTTGCAGACCTGATTCTGGTTCTGGACGATGGAGAGCTGGCCGCTCAGGGCACCCATGACCAGCTACTGGCTACCTGTCCGGCCTATCAGGAGATCTACTATTCCCAATTCCCCAAGGAGGTGCGGTAAAATGAATCACGATCAAAGCCGCACAATCAAGCGGGTTCTTCACAGGATCCGTCCCCGCCTGCATTTTATATTCCTTTCTCTGCTGCTGGCACTGACCTATGTTGCCATGAGCCTGTATATCCCCGTTTTAGTTGGCAGCGCTGTGGACTGCATTGTATCTGCCGGGAATGTGGATCTTGAGGGCGTGATGCGAAATCTGCTATCCATTGGTCTGTGCGCCGTTGTGGCGGGTCTTGCCCAATGGGGAATGAACGAGCTGAACAACCGCACGGTTTATTGCGTCACGACTCAGGTGCGTAACGAAGCCTTCCGCCACATCCAGCAGCTTCCCCTGTCCTATCTGGACCGGCATCCCCACGGTGATGTGGTCAGCCGGGTGATTTCCGACGTAGACACCTTTGCTGACGGACTGCTTATGGGTTTCACCCAGCTTTTTACCGGCATTATGACCATCGCAGGCACCCTGATCTTCATGCTGCGTATGAACTGGCAGATCGCACTGGTTGTGGTTCTCATCACTCCGGTATCCATTGTGGTTGCCAATTTCATTGCCAAACGAACCTACTCCATGTTCCGCTTGCAGACCACCACCAAAGGTGAGCAAACCGCCATGATCGACGAAACCATCAATGGTTTGAAGGTCGTTCAGGCATTTGGACGGGAACAGGCATCACTCACCCGCTTCGACGAGATCAATGACCGTCTGGAAAAAGCATCCTTGCAGGCGATCTTCTATTCCTCTCTGGTCAACCCCTGCACCCGCTTCGTCAATTCCCTGGTGTACGCAGGTGTGGGTCTGACCGGTGCTCTCATTGCCCTGAACGGCGGCATTACCGTGGGCAACCTGACCAGCTTTTTGAACTACGCCAACCAGTATACCAAGCCCTTCAACGAGATCTCCGGCGTTATCACTGAGCTACAAAACGCCCTTGCCTGTGCGGACCGGGTATTTGAGCTGCTGGACACTCCCACACTGCCTCCCGAACCGGACGAAACCGCTGCCCACAGTCAATTCACCGGTCAGGTGCAGATCCGGGATCTGGAATTTTCCTACCACCCGGAGCATCCTTTGATTCGGGATTTCAACCTCACTGTAAAGCCCGGTCAGCGGATCGCCATCGTAGGCCCCACCGGCTGCGGAAAGACTACCTTCATCAATCTGCTTATGCGGTTTTACGATCCCCAGAGCGGTTGTATCGAACTGGATGGGGTGGATACCCAAACCATGCCCCGCAGTCAATTACGGCGCAATGTAGGCATGGTATTGCAGGACACCTGGCTCATGGCTGGCACCATCCGTCAAAACATCGCCATGGGAAAGCCAGATGCCACTGAAGCAGAAATTATCGCAGCCGCCAAGCAAGCTCACGCCCACAGCTTCATCAAGCGGCTGCCCAAGGGCTATGACACCGTCATTGGAGAATCCGGCAGCAGTTTGTCGCAGGGACAGAAGCAGCTTCTGTGCATCGCCCGGGTAATGCTCAGTCTGCCGCCTATGCTGTTCCTGGACGAGGCTACCTCCTCCATCGACACCCGTACAGAGGCGAGGATCCAGAAAGCCTTCGACACCATGATGAAGGGCAGGACAAGCTTCATCGTGGCGCACCGTCTGTCTACCATTCAGGAAGCTGATGTGATTCTGGTCATGCAGCACGGGCAAATCGTGGAACAGGGCACCCACCAGGAGCTATTGGAGAGAAAAGGCTTCTATCAGCAGCTCTACCAAAGCCAATTCGCCCATTGACCCCCTTTCTCCCTCCCCTGCCGGGAGGGAGAAAATTTTAGAAAAATGTGAAAAACCTCTTGACAAATAAAGCACTATGTAGTATTATATCAAAGCTGTCCACGAACAGCGAATATATGGAGAAGTCGCGTAGCTGGCCGAGCGCGCACGATTGGAAATCGTGTATACCCCAAAAGGGTATCGAGGGTTCAAATCCCTCCTTCTCCGCCACAATATAACCTGTCATTTTTCGGAATGACAGGTTTTTTCTTTGCTTGCGCCGTTTGATCTTGAAGTCATCTTGTGTTTCACCGGTCTTCGCCCCATGGCTTTTGGCACAAAGAAAAGCGCCTATCGATTGATAGACGCTGATCAATTTGGGGTTATTTATTTTGCAGATCTGCGGTCACTGCCGCGAAAACTGGTCCGTGCGGAAACCAGCACATTGGTAACCTCGCCTTTGCCGTTCATGGTAATGGTCACGAAGGAGCCTGTCTTGATATCATCCATACTGCCGGAAGCCTTGCCATCCTCAATTTCCACAGAGATATGCGCACCGGCAATGTCCACGTCCTTGGTTTCCATACCCTCTCCAATGCTGTCGAAATCCGGACGCATACCGCCCATTCCCTCAAAATCAGGCATCTCACCGTTTTCCGGCATCGTCATACCCTCCGGCATATCCGGTCTTTCACTGCCCGAAAAATCCATGCCGCCCATATTGGCTGTATCCATCTCCATAAGAGAGATCACGGTGCCGTCCACAGAAACCACCATACCTGTAAGGGTCGTTTCTTCGCCTGCACCGCAGGCAGTCAAGGATATTGTCAATACAAAAGCAACTAAAATTGCCACCAATTTCTGTTTCATAGTTCTTCCTCCCAATGCTGCTTTTGCGGTGCCGGAAAACCGGCACCGCTGATTTTTTAGTTGTTTGCCGGGATTTGTACATAAAAAAAGTTATAGCCGTTTCTGCTTTCTGCCCAGATTTTGCCCTTATGGGCTTCCACAATGGATTCCGCTATGCTAAGACCCAGGCCGTAGCTGCCGTTCATGGCTCTCGCTCTATCCGCCCGGTAAAAACGCTTGAAGATATTCTTCAAATCCTCCCCAGAGATCGGCTCACCGGGACTTGCCACGGACAAAACACAATTTCTTCCGGTGCTGATAAGATCTACACTGACCACACCGCCCGGTGTGCTGTATTTCAGGGCATTGTCCAGCAGCACATCCATCACCTGATAAAGATGCTGTTCACTGCCCTCAACGGATATCCCCTCAGTGACCGCATAGCGCAGTGCCATTCCTTTTTCATCATAGAGGAGTTGGAAACTGAGCACGGCATTGCTGATCAGCTCGCTTAGATCCAGGGTCGCAAAATTCATCTTGACGGTTCCGGTATCCACCCGCGCCATTTCCAGCATATTCTCCACCAGGCTGCGCATTTGGTAGGTTGTGGATAGAATGTTCTGGGAGAATTTCTTTTTATCCTCCTCCGGCGTTTCCTCATTTTGCATCAGCTCCGCATTGGTCATAATGACCGCAAGGGGTGTTTTCAGTTCATGGGAAGCATCCGCCACAAACTGCCTCTGCTGGTCCCAGGCTACCGCCACCGGTTTGATCGCCCACCGGGAAAGCAGAATGCTGATGCCAAAGAATGCTAACATAGCCGCAGCAAAAATAAACATACAGCTATAAACCATGCTTCGTATGGTAGCTTCCTCCGTTGCCGTATCCGCGAACACAATGGAAATACCGCCCGGGGACCTCGCTACCAAATACCGCAGGTCATATTCTTTTAATTCGCCGGATTCCAGATCCGCGCTGAGCACAAGGTTCACGATCTGCTGCAAATACTCCTTGTCGGTCAAATCGAAGTACCCGCCCCTTGCCGCGATCAGTTCGCCCCGACTGCTGATTTGAACCGTAAAGTAAGGCAAGCGCACCTCGTCATCAGATGGTTTACCCGGATGACCCAACCGAAATGGCGATGCCACAATCGCACGCATCATACTGATGCTTTGCATCTGCATTCTTGTTCCGGTAAAGTGGATCATCACGCCCAAAATACCGCCAACCATCAGCATTGCAATGGCCATCACAATGCAGATAAATTTTATACGAAGTTTTTTGATCAAGTGTCCTTCACCTCCAGATGGTAGCCAAGACCACGAATGGAAACGATCTTTACATTGGAGGAGATGGTGCTGAGCTTCTTGCGCAGGATCGCCACATAGACCTCCACATGGTTTTCCACTGCATTGGATTCCAGTCCCCAGATATGGGAGAGAATTGCGGATTTGGACAGGTTGCGTTTCCCAGCCCGCAAAAGAAGCCGCATCACATCAAATTCCTTGGCGGACAGCCGGATCGTTTTCCCGTCTGCCATCAGCATACTGGTTCCAAGATCCAGCGTCGTATTTCCGAACACCATTTCATTAACTTGACCCGCCTGACGCCGAAGCAAAGCATTGATGCTTGCCAGCAGCTCGCCGGAGTCAAAGGGCTTGGTTAAGTAATAGTCTGCACCGGCATTCAAACCGGCGATTCGATCCGCCACATCCGACTTGGCGGTAAGCATCAGGATGGGGGTATTGCAGCGGTGTTGGCGCACCTGCCATGCCACCTCGTAGCCATCCATTCTGGGCATCATCACATCCAAAATCAGCAGATCATAAATGCCCAGCTCGGCATATTCCTTTCCGGTCTCACCGTCATAAACCGTTTCTACCTGAAAGCCTTTCCGCTCCAGCAATTCCTTAATGGAATCTGCCAGCAGCTTTTCATCTTCAATCACCAAAATCTTCATAACCAAACCTCCGCAAGTATATTTTACCATTATAATACGATTTTTAGCTTAAGGGAAGCTGAAGAAATCGACATTCAGATTGAATTTACGGCTAAGAAGTGCTTCGCCCGCCACGCCTGCGGTCTGTGCCGGTCATGCGGGAACGATCCTTCAATCCCCTTCAGGGGCTGAGCCGATACAAGCCTGCAACGGGACTGCTCTGAAACCGAAATGAACTGCCGCAAAGCCTGTGCTTTGCGGCAGCCCACGTTCTGCGCATATTGATCAAATCAACCCAGCTTGGCAGCCTGCCTGCGGGCATTAAATGTCCGGGTGTTTTCCGCAGTATAGCCAATGAGCACGTCAGCATTCCCCTGGGCAATCGCGGCAAATACCTTATCCAGACTGCCTGCTCTGTCATTGCCGCCCAAAGAAAGGGCGTTGAACCGACCGTAAAGGGTGTGGAGCACCAGATTGGAGCTGACCGTGATCACAAAATACCGCTTCACATTTTGACGGTATGCCCACTGCACATCGCTGTAAGGCACCACCACACCGGTACCCTTGCAGAACAGGAACCGGCGGGACATCCGTGCCCGATCCTTTCCCAGGGTTTCATTTTCAGGATACTCCAGCTCTGCGGCAGCAGCATCCAGCAGGTTCTTCTCCTCCAGTGCCTTGATACACTTGTTGAAGGCGAAACATCCCGGCAGGTACAACGCAAAGAACAGCACCGCCATAACCACACCAACCAGGCCGCCCACCAACCAGGGTGACACGGCATTGCCCACGGGATCCTGGTTTGCGTTCAGATAGGTTGCTCCAAAATACAGGGTATACTCACTGGCATCTATATCCCAAGCCTGAGCAATACTCTCACGCAGGTCAGTGCCGGCATTGTAGACCATGCCGCAAAGACGATATGGCGCAGGCATTTCCTCGTTCTCATCCTCGCTCATCCACCACTGGACCTGGGCAGACATCTGATCATACTG
>JAEIGA010017883.1_pt1 | contig 10795 bp, 1 predicted proteins | sample 9270691 | NCBI WGS metagenome assembly JAEIGA01 (sample SAMN17057246, study PRJNA624740) | gut metagenome | biome: biome; isolation source: fecal sample | host: Bos grunniens | place: China: Xizang | collected 2019 | reverse complement strand
TGTTGCTAGCATAAGTAAATGTAGCATCACTTTCATTGCCATTGAAAGTCGGCATGTTGCGCTTCCGAACAGTGGCCTGCGGATATGAGAATGTCCTTTCGTGTTGAGTGTGATAAACATATCCTTCACCCGGTGTCATTCCTTCAAGAGTTCCAATCCATTCGTAGTCGGTAAAGACAGAGAATGCATATTGACTTTTGACGACATCGCCTTCTTGTGGATTTGCACCGGAGAATGCGTCGCTTACACTCATGGCAGTGGTGGGTGTGTATCCTATCCAGTTCCATCCTTTCTCAAGTTCCACAGTAGCTTCCTCATCGGTAAGAGGTGTTCCCACGACAGAGTGTGTGAAGTTTTCTCTGGAATGGAATTTGTACATCTTATTGCCTTGAAGGGTTTGCAACTCTCCCAACCAGATATCGCCGAGGTAGAATGTTGCACTTTGAGCCTTTGTCTTGATAAGTTCAACTTTTCCTTGAGCATCTCTCATCAGATGCTTCAGATTCTTGTCGTCCGGTTGTACATTCAAAGTTACCCACTTCCATCCTTTTCGGAGTTCTATACGTTGCTCCATCTTATTATCAATGGTGAGCTGTGCCGGCTTTTCCATGCTTCCCACAATTTTGTCGGCGGCATATTTGAACGGTTCCGAACATTTGATGGATGGGTAGATGACTCCGGTATTTGCATCGTACACCTTGAAGGTAATGGAACTTGTCGAATCCTGTGACGAACCATAGATATTCATCAGTACGTAGTAGGAATCAAAGCGTTTGATGTATTCCGGATGAGCGATACCTACACACGTGTTTCCGTTGAATGCAGCAATGATATTGTTGGTGTTTTCGCTGTTCCGTCCGTCAAGAATGAGTTGTCCGATGAGGCTCATGGACGATTCAAAATCATTTGGATTGACGTCCCAATCCGGCAAGTCACCACCGGATGCCAGTTGGACAATCAACGGAGTGGATAGGTGGTTCTGGTTTTTCAGATAGATGGTTTCCTCGAAATATCCCACCGGAGCTGATGCCGGAACAGTAAAGGTGACACGTTGCGTGCCGTTAGGTTCCAACGAACCGGCATTGACATCTGCTTCAAGCCATGATGGCAGATGAGTGATACCCCAATATTCAGTCTCTCCACCATTGTTGCTGATAATGGTGGTGAATTGTGCCATCTTGTCCTTCTCCTTAGTGAGGTGTACCTCGTTGCGGTTCCATGACAAAGGATTCTGTTGTACGTATGTATTCCAAATGATATCCTCGGAAGGGTTGTTGTTCATGTCGCGCAATCCGCTTACCTTGATGGTGACGAAGTTACCCTCTAAGCGTGCAGGATCTTCCTCTAAATGGATGAGAAGTTTTCTTTCTGAAACCACGTAAGAGTAGGAGATGTTCTCCTTCTTCGGTGCGGTAGTCATCGGCGGACAATCAGTAGTGCTCCATGTGTTGTCAGTAATATTGAGAACTGTACCATCCATATTCATCAATTTGAAATCGGGACGGTCCTCGCCACAATGGTTGTTCAACGAAGGAACATATACCGTTTGATGATAACTGTCTATCATTGTCTTTTCAAACGGATAGTACGCCTGCATAGCGATGGCATTGTCCTTGATGCGATGGTACATATTCTGGCGGATGAGTTCTGATGTCAGATGTCCTTTCCAATATCTGAACTCATCAAAGTAACCCTTGAATGGTTGGCTATACGCATATTTATAAGTAGTGTCGTCCACAGCGATGATGTCGCGCTTAGCTCCAAGATAGATATGATTGGCTGCCAATGCCGGGAAATCTTTTGCCGATAACTGTTTGATGGCAGTTCCGTCAAGATAGACGATGACTGACCCCATACCGTTTTTCAGAACATTGAGTGCCAAATGATGCCATTGGTTGTCCAAACATGAGGTTGTGGTGAGTGGGTAAACTTTGTTCGCGTATGCCAACTCAATATTGTTGCCGTCTTGTCTGATGTCAATCAAACCATCTCCAACACTCATGATAGAGGCAGTAGCGGATTGTGGTTCACCCTTGAACCAGAACTCAATCATGTAGTTCTCGTCCTTGCTCGTCGTGCATCCGCTAATGTCAATGACACCGATTTGTCCATCTGCCAATTGTAATGCGCTGTTGAAGTTGTTGATGGTCCATCCGTTCGCATCTTGTAGTATCAGGTGTCTGTTGCGTGCAGCATCTGATGCTACTTTTCCTCTTCCTTCGTTCAATTTCCAGTAGCCCACCAAACCGGCGGTTTGCGGTCGTTTGGTGGTGTACATGTTGCTGAACGCTTCCTCAGCAGTACGGGCATAGTTCCAAAGGGTCACCTCATGAATGGAACCCACCAGTCCGGTTCCTATAGTGAGTCTGCCATTTCCACTGTATTCACAGATGGGTTCGTTGTCGAAGAGATTAACGTTTTCTTCGCCATAAGCGATGTCAGCGTTCACTCTGCATTCATCTTCTTTGTCGCAGGAATAGCTGATGCTGACAAATATCCATTGATCAGTAGGAAGGGTAGCTTCCGATGTGATGCTCTTGTCGTTGATTCGGATATTTAAATGGTGTTCATCTGTAATGCTGACTTCAAACGATTGATTGTCTGTTCCGTGGCGCAAGATGGTGCCAGGTTGGGTGTAATTCATCCATAGGTTCGTGGCGAAACTTTGTTGGCTGACATTGATTACCGTTTCTGTGCTTGCGCTATTCTTTCCGTCACATTTCAGAGCCGTTTGATGTTCAATCTCCGCATCGTTGAGGAATCCTTCCACCTTGATTTTGTTGTCGTTGATGCTGCTGGCGAGGATGTTCTCGTTGAAGACGATAGCTATCTCATCGCCCGGTTGTAGGATACCGTCGGATGGTGATGGAGTGGCAATGATGGTGGGTGACACCATATCCTTAACCACTCTGATTTCTTCACTTTCATTGTTGACGTTTCCGTCACCGAAGTTACAGATGGTAATGGCGCGGAACAGATATTCACCATCAGGGTACAAGGCATTGTTGCTCATGTCAAATTCATATTCAATCATGGTTGCATTGCCCTCATTGCTATTTTTATCCAGATATTCTACACCATCTTCCACCAAATCGGCTTTGGTGACATATTTCTTGATGGTGGTCCATATCGTGTCGCTGATACCCTTCATTTGGATTTCTATACCATTCAGACTTTGACGATTCAAGTCGTAGCGGTCTACGGTCATAGGCAGATTGCCTTCTGTCTGTTTGTTCAGAATGGGGTTCGGAATCTCCAAGCGAATGTCGGAACATGCCGGAACGAACTCTACGGACAGACTGACGGTATCCGCGATTTCTCCGAACGAACTTGCCGGATTATTTTGACATTGTGATGCCAAACGTAGGCGGATGTTGTCGTAACGACGAACGGATGGGTTACCTTGTCGCATGGTGACGGTCTTGACGATGCTGTCGCCTCCGTTGATAAAGAACGAGCCTTCCACCGGACCGCCGTCCATACTGATTTCCAGACCATCGGGGTTGCTTCCTTCTACCAAGCTCAAATCGTACCACATCGGCGTGTTCGTTTCACTGAAGTTTCTCAGTTTGATGGTGAAATAAGCCGCCTCTTCACTCGGAATACCCATCTTCATCGATTCGTCACAGGTGATACGTGGATATTCTATCTTCTGTGTGGCTTGTGACAGAATGTGTTTTTCCAGCGGTTTGTAGTATTTTGCTACCGTCTCACCTTCATACGGACATCTTGATTTTCCTCCGCGGGTATAGAAAATCGGGCTCTGCTCGTTGATTCTGTTGTAGATGTCAACTGAGAAAGCATCAAAGCCATTGTCTGCCAGTACGAATTTCGTGGTTTCTGTTTCTGTATCTCCATCAGTGTCAGTTGTTCCACCGCCTCCGCTGGGGTTGAATTTAACATTCCAAACTGTGCCAATCTTGCAAAATTTGGTAGCGAATGCTACATCCACTAATACGCCGATGTGCCCTTTGTGAGTTTCGTTCTTAAGAGTGTCATTCACTATCTGCCAACTGCCTTCATAGGTTGTGCCTCCATCGAATGAGATGTTGCGGGTTGCTAATCCAGGGTATTTCTCTAACATTTCTTTCACCGATTCATTTTCACTATCCATGCTGTATGGTTCTCCATTGATAGCAGCCACTTTTATGGAGTCATTACGTCTTAATTCGTAAATCCATCCGTCAATATCATTGTTGTAGAACTGAATACTGTCTATTTCGTTTTTCTGATTTAGGTTAGAGCTCTTAGGAGGGATAATCTTGTAGCTGGGACCATTATAACTCTTATCTAAATCATTTGGATCCCATACAATAGCATCATCTCCCCAAACGTTACTATCATAGTTACTACTGCCATAAAGTGGATTAGTTTCTTCCAGTTTTGAAATGTAGATAAACCCATTGGTGTTGTTTTCCTCCGGAGAATCTTTTGGCAACAGTTTTGCATTGCGCAATTTCTTGAGGTTCGGGATGACATTCGTTTCAATGTACGATTGCGTGTATTGGAAGGAGGTGGTAAATTCTTCTCCCATGGTCATCGTTTCCTTCAATCCCAGAGTACAGGAAGTGCTATCCGCATTCATAATGAAATCTACAGCACGTGCCTCACCAAAGGTCATATTCGTGCCGGTTCCAACGAATATGTCTGCCATACCGCCTACATAGCTATCACTATTGGAGGTACTTATAGCTTCGGATAGCGTCACTTTTGTTGTTTCTGTATTGTCGCTATTGAAGGTATAATTAACGTCTAAACCTCCGCTGAGTTTTACATAAGCATCCATACTCATAACCGTTCCGATACCGGCAACACCTGTATAACTTTGTACGCTTGCACCTAAATTAGTGCTTCCATGAAAAGCGCCATCGTATGAAAAATCTCCAAATGTTTTCCAACCATTTGTGATGGTATGACCTTTCTCCCAACGGGTATAGGAATTACTGCCCGGAGGGTCACGAAGTATGCCGAGTACTTTGTCCGGACCTTTAGTCACAAAATTGTTACCGGTAGGCAGCGCTCCTAACAGGATGGCTTTGAATTTGCCGTTTTCACTCCATGCCAAAGTGTTGCCGTCCACTTCATAGCTGATGTTCATGCTCAAGGTATAGTCTCCTTGTATATTGGGCAATCCGCCTTTGAAATGATAGGTGCCTCGTCCTAAAGAGTCCAATACCACTTCTCTTTCTGATTTTTGCAGGATAGTACCATCTTTACCCACTACAACTCCATCACCAAATTCATTGTTGATAGTCACCAATGCTTCTTTATTGGGGACTTTATCATATTGAGGATTTTTGGGGTCATCCATATTGACATATTGCTCGTAGCTGTAAAGGTCCAATTTGTAATCGCCCAATTGGAAATAAATAGGGTAGTTGTACTGATAAGTTATATCCCCGTTCTTTGCTACCGTGAAAATGGTAACAGAGTCTTTGGAAGTATGATATTCCTTTGATTTCTTAGGATTTGCCCAAAATTCTTCTCCAAATGCTGCGCAATTTGTTCCTTGATCAGACACTTCCAGAACGCAATTGTTACGTTGGTTCAGTTTAAGGGAAGCGTGGTAATTAAAATATTTGAACGTAGTATCGTTAAATATGGAGTCAGTCTTCAGGAACTCCTTTCCTACGCGTACGTTGATGTTGGGCAAGTCCTCAAACTTATAACCCGTAGCCGGAATAGTGGCATAAGTCACTTTGTATTCTGCCGGTGGCAATAATACAGCGAACTCTCCGTTTTCGGGGTCGGTCTCAATCGTAATGGTCCTGACGCCGTCTTCGTTCGTCGTTCCTGCGTATGCCTTACAATGTTGTACGCTGTCTGAAGCCAACCCATAGAACAAAGTGTCAGGGTTATAACTATAATCACCTGTGTTCGGGTCCGTAATCATGTTCATGTCATAACCGGTGGTGAGCTGTATGACAGCCTTGCCTATATTGGCCTTGCCGATACCGAAACCGAGTGCTTTACCGTGTTCCACTTTACCGCCGCTGACACGACCCACTACAACAGCTGTGGTCATATCGTTGAACGTGAGATTCTTGATTTCTCTATCAAAGTTCATCGTTTGTATCTCACCGTTCACCTTAGCCGGATAGAATCCATCGTTCTCAAAGCTATGCCCCTCTTTTTCCAAAGAAATGTAATGGTCGCCGACGGGTACACTGATGGTAAACTCACCGTTTTCGTCAGTAACGGAGATTTCTCCCTCGCTACTCATGGTGATTTCTCCATCCACCTTGATGGTGACTCCTGACACCGGATGCAAAGTGTTTTTATAATACACCTTTCCGCTGACGGGGAAACTGGACGTATCGGTAAAATCAACATTGTCATGAATCAAGGAGTTGGCAGAGATGAATCGGGTGGTCCTTTCCGGAGTGAAACGATGTACACCTTTGGTGGGTGTGATATAATAATTGACACCTTCGCTGGTGATAGGAACACCACGCAATGTGTAATTGCCGAACTCATCTGTTATGGCATATAAGCTGAATTGTTCTATAGAAGGAACTTTGTCGCTCGGTTGTGCTCCGATGAGAATCTCACCATGTGATTCATTAGCGACATCGGAGGTTTTGGAATAATCGTATGCCGTTTTGGGATTAGGAATATTTTCATCAAACGGATAATAGAGAAGCAAGCCTGCCTCAGTACCGGCAAGCGGATGTCCATAATTTTTTAGAATTTCTTTTTCAGTGAGTGCCTTGTTCCACCAACGAATCTCGTCCATGAAACCGCGCATAAAATAGGTGCTTTCGTCTGTGAATCTTCTTCCGAAGATAATAGACTGGTCTTTTTGATTCGCAACAGTTCCTGCTGTAATGGAAGCATCCATTATCTGTTCGTCAGGACCGATGACTGTCAGTTTCCATAACCCTTGTGAGTGGATATGACTTAAAGTATAATGGTAGTAGGTGTCAGGGTCGACTACAATATCAGTAACGGTTGTCATTGGATTTCCGGATGTGTCGGGATGGATAAATGCCATTTTGTATTTACCATCTTCATCTCTGTCGGCAAACAACCCAAACCCGCCATTGGTTTCAAAGAATGTCTTGTCTGAATAATCCAAGGCATCATCGCTCTCGTTCAGATGTTCATCTATGCACACCCACATTTGAACGCTGAAATCTTTCTTATGACCGAAGAAAATCTTATTTTCACTCTCAGCCGCTGTTTCGCATTTGACACCGGCACCATTGTCTACTTTTAAGGAGGAGAACAAAACTTTTATTTCTTTTCCTTCTTCATCAGTATGTTGTACCCCCACCTTAACGCCCTCGGCAGCTGTGCCTGTGGCATACGATAATTTACCGGCGATGACACCGCTTGACAAACAGAATCCTTCGGCGCGTTCGGCTTGGGCTTCGCTACGGAGACCGTCGCAAGGATAAGAGTAGGTTACTTTGTATTCATAGTATTGTCCTGGTTTCACAGTAACATCCTCGAACGTGTATTTATTATTGGTCCCGCTGGTGGAATAAATCTCTTTCCAACTATCGTTCTTGTTGTCATTCAGCAAACGTCTGTACACATTGAACAGGGTAGCAGCGCTTCCAATCTGCTCCACCTCCCATGTCAATTTGACAGCGTTGGAATAAGTACCTTTAGTAGTATGTACATTGATGATTCTTGTGGTTCCTAAAAGCTTTCCGGAACTGATATTTGAATAGAAAACAGTATCCATCATTTCGATACTTGCTCTGTATTCATAATTATCGCAAGCATTTTCAATTTGGAAATCCTCATATTCAAAATATACGTTCCTTTTATTGTTTACATTGTTGGTAATGATTTCCGTCCATTGGGTATCTTGTACTTTCTTACGGCTAAGGATGTAAGTAAAGTTTTCTTTTCCTTTGATCTCTTCACCTCCATATTTTATCAGTACATGATTGTCATGTTCGACTGTTGCTAAGTCTATTCTATAGTTTCGAACAATTTTTTCATTGTCAGAGGAGGAAAGATCATTTGCAAAATCATTGTCATTCCAATCGTTAGGCTTAAAGCTCACAAAGTAACCATATTCAGTGTCATATATAAGTTCTTCTGAATCCGTAAATTTCTTATTGGACAGTGCAAGAGTGGCAATGATCTTCTTACTGCTTTCACCTTGTGACTTGGTGTAGCGCCAAACCAACCAATTACCTGCGGAAACAGCATTTTCATAGTCCTTTTTATTTTCCCAGGTAAGCGTAATGGACTTGTTCCACATGTCCGGTTGTGTGTATAGATGATTTGCTCTGATGTAACCATTTACATCGGTTTTACCATATTCTTTGTAGAAATAGACTTCACCGGTTTTTTTTGTGCTGTTCGCTCCGTATGGTTGGTTACGACGAATAAGGTAGGTCTTAGTATAAACTGTCGTAGCAAGATTGTTGCTGTTGCCACCCCACTGAATATGATTGCCGGTAGAATTGGCATCATCGGGTAATGCAAGGCGGGCATATCGGTTGGTCTCGGAATAGGAACTGCTTTTGTAGAATCCAAACTCCCATGTAAATCCGTTATCCTTATAGGGAGTAATGTTGGATTGGTTGTAACGAATGATACCTTCTGCCGGACGGGAGAAACTTCCCATTCGGTCGATGATGTTCTCAGGAACTTTTGGGGTAAAAGGGCAGTCAATGGTAACATACTCTGCCGGGTCCCAATTCCTGTTGGGGCACCAGTTTCCTTTGATTTGTACTTTATAGGTCGTACCGGGTTTCATCCTCTTGGGTAGGATTTCCATATTCACCCACAGCTTGTTATCTCCTTTGTCGTATGGGTCGTACAAAACAATGTAGTAATCATTATGTTCATACGAAATCCAATCCTGGTTGTAATCCCTGATTTCATGTGCGCGGGTTTCTCCTTCAATATTCAACTCGTTGATGGTCCAGATAAGTTGATCGTTGATATAGAGCGATGGGGCAGAGTCCCAAAACGAATCGGCTCCATCGTCCATATAGTATCTGAATTGAAGTCGAAACGACGGACTGTCGATAGTGATGTTGTTATCTCCGGCGGGGTCAATCCATGTGTCGGCACCGAATGTGGAGGTTTGAACCAACAGACCTAAAATGATTAAAAGAATTTTTGAGTAATTGGCGATTACTTTCTTCCCTTTTCCGGGAGGCTTGTTATTGGCAATCAAGTTTTTCATGGTATCTTAGTTTTATGATGATACTAATAAATATTATTCTTTATCTCCTGCAATGGTAATGATGTATGGTTGTTCATTGCTGCCTAATGTGGCATCGTTGGCATAATAAAGTTGTTCTTTGGCTGTGACTTCTCTCACTTCTTCTCCTCGTTGATAAATTACCTTTACGCTGAGATTTCCGGTATCGTCATCTCCTTGTATGGTCAAGAAAGAGATTCCGTTCAAGTCAGGATACGACCAACCGCATGCTCTACATTCCCCTTCTCGGTCAAAGATGGCAATCTGGTAATGGGTGAGCGGTTGCCCGTCTTTATAAACCTGGGTAAGCAATGTCATGTTACCTTGGTATTTGAACTCGCTGCAAACTTCGTATTTCAAATCACCGCCTACCGGGAGATTGTTGTCCGAAATATCTTCTTTATTATCGCCTTCAGGAGAATCATTGGGAGTTTCGTCATCTTCAACACCTGTGTCGTTAGATGAGTCGTCCGGTGTGGGAGTAGGCTGTTGCGTTGTGGGTGGTTCTTCCTTTTCACATGACGTTGTCGCTCCAATGAGGAATAGTCCTAATAATAAGTAAATAATGTTGTATTTCATTGTTTTTCAAAGTTGTTTTAATGTTTATGCCGATAATTTTTGTTAAATTTATTTTTCTACTTTAAAAAAATCTTTCTTCGTTCAGTTAAAAAAATATAATGGGATGTCATTGTTTTGTTTTTTTAAGATTTTGCTATCTAAAAGTATATAGATTGTCAACTATACAATGAAAAAATTCTTATCAGAATTGATGTTCTTAAGTTTTGCTCAACATGGAGCCGACATGAAAAGAGTGTTCCAAATACTGCGTAAAGCGATAAACATATACTTGTTAGCCGTTTACATGTCACTTTTTTTTAAAAAAGTGAAGTGATAAATAGTGCGATTATACTATATTTGCATGAAATTGTGTAAAAATTCTTGTAATGAAAAACAGATGTTATAGTTGCCTCTTATCTTTGTTGATATGCGTATCAATGGATGCGCAAATGATAAGAAATGATATATCTTTAAGTGATCCTGCTATTTTGGCTGACCCTGTTTCAAATACGTATTATATGACAGGTACCGGTGGTGATATCTTCAAGAGTGCAAACTTAGAGGTGTGGACGAAGTTGGATTGGGCTCTCCATACGTCCGATATTGCGTGGGTAGGAGTTAATCATACCGCTCCTCATTCCGGACAGATTTGGGCTCCGGAATTGTATTATAAGGATGGAGCGTACTATAATGTCGTGACGTTTACCAATCCGGATGCGAAGACCGAAGGGACCAATCATACAAGGCGTAGCATCCACATCCTGAAAAGTGATAGGCCTGAAGGACCATTCAAGAAAATTCAAGGTGGTGATGAACTTTATCTTCCGGCTTCGAAAATGGCTATTGACGGAACCATTTGGGAGGAGGACGGACATCTCTATTTGGTGTATTGTTATGAGTGGGTGCAAGCCGGTGACGGAGCCATAGAATTTATTGAACTGAAGTCGGACTTGTCAGGAACAATAGGTTCTTCAACCCACATTTGTAAAGCGAGTGACGGAAGGGCATGGAACACGGATGCTGTGACAGACGGTCCTTTTCTATTCCGTACACAGACTGGTC
>JAEIGA010017882.1_pt1 | contig 10795 bp, 11 predicted proteins | sample 9270691 | NCBI WGS metagenome assembly JAEIGA01 (sample SAMN17057246, study PRJNA624740) | gut metagenome | biome: biome; isolation source: fecal sample | host: Bos grunniens | place: China: Xizang | collected 2019 | reverse complement strand
TCAGGTGAATTAATTAAATAAATTATACTTGTTCCTTCTGTAACTTTATTCATTTCATCTGTTGCCATATTTCCCATTGTACTATAAATTAAGAAAATCATTAGTCCAGGCAAAATAAATGTTGAAAAGATTAATCGGGGATTTTTGAATACTTTATCTAATTCTTTTTTTACAATATTTAAAATATTACGCATTAGCACACCTCCTTCGAATACATTTCAAAGAAGACATCTTCTAAATCTGTACTATTATACTCTTCTAATACTTTTTCAAGTTTATCACAAACTATCATTTTACCATTTATTATTATTCCAATACGATCACAAAGTTTTTGAGCTAAACTCATAATATGGGTACTAATAATAACAGTTTTACCGTTTTTAGCTAAATATTGTAGGTAATCAGTTACAGCTTTAGCTGTTAAAACATCTAATCCATTCGTAGGTTCATCAAAAATAATTACTTCTGGATTATGTACTAGCGATACAACAATCGAAGTTTTTTGTTTCATTCCGGTAGATAAATCTCCGATTTTTACTTCTGCGAATTTATCTACTCCAAATTCTTTAAATAAAATTTCTTTTCGTTTTTCAATTTCTTCTTTTGTCATATCATAAAATTTACCAAAATATTCAAAAGCATAATTTGGTGTCATTTGTTCTTCTAATTTTAATTCATTTGTTAAAAAACCAATGCGTTTTTTTACCTCAATATCATTTGATATATCAAATCCTAAAATTTTAATTTCCCCATTATCTGGTTTAATTAGTGTAGATATTGAACGAAGAGTTGTTGTTTTTCCCGCTCCATTAGGACCGAGTAGTCCAAAAATTTCTCCAGGATATGCATCAAATGATACTCCATCAACAGCAACTTTTAAATTACTAGTTGTTTTGTCAATTTTCATTTGTTTTTTAGATAATTTAAATGTTTTTCTTAAATCTCTAACTTTAATTGAACTTTCCATATACCCTCCTAGTATAAAGACATTATAGAAAAAGGACATCATTAGATGTCACTTTATCCATTTAATTTTTCACGAACTTTAGCCTCAATTTCTTTTACAAGTTCAGGCTTATTCATAAGCATTTCTTTAATATTTTCGCGACCTTGTCCTAAACGTTCTCCGTTATATGAGAACCAAGATCCACTTTTTTGTACAACATCCATTTGTACTGCCATATCTAGAACTTCACCTTCATATGAAATACCTTTTCCAAAGATTAATTCTACTTCTGCTACTTTGAATGGTGGAGCTACTTTATTTTTAACAACTCTGATTTTTGTTAAGTTACCAACCGCTTCTGTTCCTTGTTTGATTTGATCAACTCTTCTGATATCTAAACGAATTGTTGAATAGAATTTTAAAGCTCGTCCACCTGATGTTGTTTCAGGATTACCAAACATAACTCCTACTTTTTCACGAATTTGGTTAATGAAAATCGCAACAGTTTTTGTTTTATTAATAATACCTGCAAGTTTACGCATTGCTTGGCTCATTAGTCTTGCTTGAAGACCAACATGGCTACTTCCCATATCACCTTCAATTTCTGCTTGAGGAACTAAGGCCGCAACACTATCGATAACAATAATATCAATAGCATTACTTCTAACTAATGCTTCAACAATTTCTAAAGCTTGTTCTCCGTTATCAGGTTGAGATAAAATTAAATTATCTGTATCAACACCTAAAGCTTTGGCGTATGATGGATCAAGTGCATGTTCAGCATCTACGAATGCTGCATAACCACCATTTTTTTGTGCTTCAGCAATAGCATGTAAAGCAAATGTTGTTTTACCACTACTTTCAGGTCCATATATTTCAATAATACGACCCTTTGGATATCCTCCAACTCCAAGTGCTACGTCTAAAGCAATGGAACCAGATGGAATTACTTCAATCGCTTCAAGGGCACGGTCACCTAGTTTCATTACTGCCCCTTTACCGTATTGTTTCTCTATCGCCTTAAATGTTTCGGCTAAGGCTTTTTCTTTATCTTCTACTGCCATATAATTACTCCTTATATATATTTATTTTATTCGTCTTTTAATACTTGTTTGTTTTTTATTATATATTCTGTTCCACTAATAACTGTCATAAGAATTGTTGCATATAACACTACTAATACAATAATATTTACAATGTTATTATCCATTAATCCAAATACTAATAGTAATGCGATACTTGCAAATTGTAAATTAGTTTTTATTTTACCAAGCCATCCTGCAGCAATATTAATATTTTTACTAGCCGCAATAACCCTAAATCCTGTAACAATAAATTCTCTTGCGAAAATAAGGGTTACCATCCATCCATCTAAGGCATTAGCTTGATTTAATAAAATAATATATAAAGCTAGTACTACTATTTTATCTGCTAAAGGATCAGCAAATTTACCAAAGTTGGTAACTATATTTTGTTTTCTTGCGATATAACCATCTAAGAAATCACTAAACGCACATATTAAAAATAAGATTAGTAATATAAAGTTTCCTGTTGTTAAAAAGTTAGTTCCAAACATAAAAGTTTCTTGTAAAAAACTTAGTTCTCCAATAACCATTACAACGGGAATCATCAATACCCTAAATAAAGTTATTTTATTAGGTAAATTCATAGAGTTACCCTCCTTATATATATATTATACCATATTTTATCTTAAAAATCTATCGAATTAAATCTTTTTTTATATATTAATTACTATATATATTGTACTAAATTATTTTTGTTTTTTCAATGAAAAAGCCAAAGTTTAAATACTTTGACTCATTTTTCGAAAAACATTTTACATAATCTTTTATTACATTAATTCTTTATATATATTTATTAATTCATCTTTAGTTAAAAATCTTGGTACAGGATACATTGGATGAGCTTCTTGTATGCAACGCTTTACCATTTTTTCTATATCTTCTTCTTTAATATCTTTTATTTTATTAGGTATTCCTATTCTTTCATTTAGTTTTTCTATTTCTTCAATTAGAAAACTAGTAGCCTCTTTTTTAGATAACCCTTTATAACCTAATTCTATATATAAAACATACATATCTTTATATATAGAATCTCCATATCTTTTTAACACTTTTGGTAATATAACCGCATTAGCAAGTCCATGAGGAGTATTATAAAAACCTCCAAGTGGATGAGCTAAAGCATGTACATAACCAACAAATCCTCTTGTGAAAGCAGATCCCGCTAAGAATGATGCTTCTTGCATAGCATTTCTTTCTTTTAGATTAGTTGGTTCTTTAACGGCTATTTCTAAAGATACCCATATTTTTTTAATTGCTTCTATACTTTGTTTTTTCGTTAACTTAGTATTAGCTTTACCTATATAACATTCTAACGCATGAGTTAAAGCATCCATTCCCGTTGTCGCAGTAACAAAGGCAGGTAAATTAGTTGATATAACTGGATCTAAAACGACCATATGAGGAATTAGTTTAGGTGAGGTAATCGCATATTTTTCATGAGTTACTTCATTCGTTACTACTCCTACAATCGTCGCCTCACTTCCAGAACCAGATGTAGTTGGTACTGCTATCATATAGGGAATTCTTCTTCTAACCTTAAAATAACCCTTCATTTGTTTTAGTGTTTTTTTAGGATTAGAAAATCTTGCACCTATTAGTTTAGCTGAATCAAGTACTGAACCGCCACCAATCGCAATAATCGCATTACACTTAGTTTGTTTATATATATCTAATGCTTTCTCAATACTACTAATTGTTGGATTACTAATAACATCTTTATATACTACATAATCTAATTTATTTTCTCTTAAAGCAAATTCAATATTTTCACATAATCCTAAAGAATATATATATGGATCAGTTATTAAAAATACTTTAGATATATTCTTTTTTAATAAATTATTAGGTATATCTTTTAATGCATCTTCTTTACTTATTACTTCATCAGTTTTCCATTTAATTACCGATACTCCAATTTTCACAAAAAATTGAATTATTCTAAATATTACTTTTTTCATATTTTTAAACATAAAAATTAATCACCAGTTTATATTTTACTATACACTGGTGTTTTTTGCTATTTATTAATTAATAATTACGCTATTTTTTCTAATACTTTATTAATTATTGTATTTATTAAATCATCAACTTTAACTGCCACTTTACTTAATGCATTACCTTCAACAGCAGTTTGTTTTGGTTCATAGGTATTATTGGGTTTGATTATTTCTTCTTCAAACTGATCTTTTGTTTCTTCAAAATAATTATTTGTCCCTACACTGTTTTGTCCACCAATAATTATTCCAAAAATTAATACAATGAATATCAATAAAATTGTTCTTACCCTTATTTTCATACTTTTAAATAACTTTCTTTCATACTCTTATGCAATGTTATATTAATTCCCATTGCTATTATCTTGGCTAAATCTTCAACATCCGCATCAATTTCTTTAGGTGTTACCATCATATTATAACCATTTGGTGATAAAACATTTTCAATTAGGGCCTTGATTTCTTCATTTTCTAATACTCCAATTTCTCCCATCAATTGATGTTTCATATGTTGTGGTGCTTCATCTAATTCCTCATATTCTATTTTTAAATCCGTTAATGATAAATTATTAGCTTTGGAAGTTTCACCACTTGCTTTATGATTTAAATATTTTGTGATAAATTCAATTGTATCCGATGCAATTGTCACCGCATCAACTACTGTTGGTACTCCAACAGCGAATACCGGAACTCCTAAGGTATCTATACTTAATTCTTTTCTTTTATTCCCAACACCAGATCCAGGACTAATACCAGTATCTGTAACTTGAATGGTTTTATTGACTCTCGAAATACTTGCTGCTGCTAGTGCATCAACCACAATAACATAATCAACTTTAATTTTATCAATTACAGACTGAATAATATCAAAAGTTTCAATACCTGTTGTCCCCATAACTCCAGGACTTAGAGCACTAACTTCATTATAACCTACACTAACGGTATCCATTTTAAATAAATGTCTTGTGACAACAATATTATCTAGTACATATGGACCTAAACTATCAGGAGTTACATTAATATTACCTAGTCCTATTACTAAACACTTTTTATCTTGTAGATTATATTGTTCAATTAAATCGGTTAACACTTCCATTAAAGCAACTTCAATTTCTTTACAACTTTTCATATCATGAAAATTAGTTTCATTTATATCTATCGCATAATATGTTCCTCTTTTTTTACCTAATTTTTCAACATCGTTTTCACAAACAACTGTTTTAGTTATTTTAATTTTCTCTTTTTCGTAAATCTCATTAATGGTTTCACAATCCTCAGTTCTCATTAATGCTTCACACGCTAAATCCGTTCTAAAATTACATTTTTTATTCATCAAGTTTCATCACCTCAGGTATATTTTTAACCAATTATTCTTTTTTTATAACTATTTTTTGCCATTTTTAAAATTTTTAAAAATATTTATATTTTATTACTTGTAATTTTAAAACGTTTGTGGTAAAATATGTATGTTAAAATCTTCGGAGGTGTAATAATGGCTAATATCAAACAACAAAAGAAACGTGATATCACTAACAACAAGAAGAGATTATTAAACGCTTCTTTCAATTCATCATTAAAAACTGCAGTTAAAGCATTCCATGAAGCTGTTGCAGCTGGTGATAAAGCGAAAGCACAAGAAGCATATAATTTTGCATGTAAAAAACTTGACAAAGCTGTATCTAAAGGAATTCACCATAAGAATTATACAAGCCGTCAAAAATCACGTTTATCAAAAGCTTTAAACCAAATGGCTTAATAAACAAGCAAACTAAAACACTAGGAAATCCTAGTGTTTTTTATTTTATTATAGTTTAATAGGTAATTTACCTTTAGGTGTTAATTCACCTTTAAAATATTTAACTACTGTTTTAATTGAATTAGGTGTATATTCATATAAACACATGTAGTTTTCTAGATTATTATATTTATGATAATCAAATGGTCCTTTTAATGAGATTACATATGTTTTATTATTCTCAATAATATCATTAATTAAAGCTACTTGCCATGGAGTTACATTCGCATTATAACTGAATACAATAACTTGTTCATAGTTTTTAATATTAGCTAAAACTTGTTGTTTAAATGATTCATCATTAACCATTTCTAAAACATCAACATCTTTAAAGTTTGCTTTTAATACTTTAGCTAAGTTTCTTTCATCAAATTCATCTTCAATGATGGTTTTTGCTTGAGCAACAGGTGCTAATACTAATGTTTTATTTGTTAATTTTGGTTCTTCTCCTAAAATATATGTTAAAGAATTATCAACAATATTAGCAGCACGAGCATTATTTTCTTCACTAAACTCTTTTTCACTATTATAGAAGTATTTTTCTAAATATGGTAAAGTAGCTTCTTTTGCCTTTAAGATTCTTTCAACATGAGCATCAAGTTCTGCCTCAGAAATTGAACCATCTAATACTGCTTCTTCAATTAACTGTAATGCACGTACTTGTCTTTCTAATGTGTGACAAATACAAAGTAAGTCAGCACCAGCTTTAACAGCTTGTAAAGCTCCTTCACTTGTTCCATAATTATCAGCAATAGCTTTCATTTCTAAACAGTCAGTAATGATTAATCCTTTATATCCTAATTCTTCACGTAAAATACCAGTTAATACTTTTTTTGAAAGAGTAGCTGGAACTGTGTCATAAGCTGGGAATAAGATATGAGCACTCATAATTGCTGGAACATTGATATTATCAATGAATGGTTTCATTTCTACTTCATGCATACGATGAGTATCATGTTCTAGAGTTGGAAGTCCTAAATGTGAATCAACAGCCGCATCTCCATGACCTGGGAAGTGTTTTGCACAAGGAAGAACCCCATATTCTAGTGATCCATTAATAAACTCTTTACCAAAAAGACTTACGCGAGCAGGATCATCTGAATAAGAACGAACATTAATAACTGGGTTATTTGGGTTGTTATTAACATCTAAACTTGGTGCTAGGTTTAAATTCATACCAAGTCCGATCATATCATAAGCAAGCATTTTACCTGTATCAAAAGCAGCTTTTTCATCAACCGCACTACAAGTCATAGGTCCCGCAGCAAATGTTACATCTTTCATCATTCTTGTAACTAGTCCACCTTCTTGGTCAATTGAAATAAATGGAATAGTTCCTGTATGTTTGATAATTTCTTCATGAATTTTCTTTGTTAACGCACGCATTTGATTAGCATTTTCAAAGTTTCTTGTAAATAAAATAACATTTCCTACATGATAATCTTCAATTAATGTTTTTAATTGTTCATCATATTCATATGAATGAAAACCAGGCAAAATTAATTGTCCAATTTTTTCTTTTAACGTCATTTCTTTAATATTTTTCATAATATTTTTCTCCTTCAAACTATAATATTATCAATAAACTCAATAGTCCAAATAATCCTGATGCTATCGTAAATATTATTGTTAATACTTTTTCACCAACGATTTTAAATTTACCTTGGGTTTTTTTATTTAGCTTATTAATATAAAGTAAATTAATAATACCAATAGGTACAAACAATAATAATGTCATTAAATTGTCAATATACACACCTATAACAAATAAAACAATTAAACTAAATATTACAATACTATTATAAAATAAACTCTTTTCTTTAGCTTTTGTAATACTTATTGTATAATCTGTTTCGGGATAATAATCGTATCTTCCTTGTTCTATTTGTTCTTTTTTAATTTGATGTCCATTATATATTTTAGCGTTTTTTAAAAGATTATTTCTAAACATTGAAAGTTTTTCTTTTAATACTTGTTTATCTACAACATAAACTCTATTTAATTTTGTGCCAAATACTATGATAGCATCATTTTCTTCAATATTTACAACATCTTCATAATTAATAATAGAGCGTTCATAGATACTTTCAGCATTTGTTTCAATAATAAAATGATTTTCTTCTATTTCAATTTTTGATGTTCCAGCTGATAAAATATCTACTGTTTTTTTATATGACTTATTAGTAATAATCATTGATAATGCTAAAATACCACAAATAATTATTAAGACACCAGGTATTGCCCAAATATTCAAAGCTAATAAACCTACTATTACCAAAAATACAACTAAAAAGATTTGGAACATCCCATTACTATTTCTTTTTGCTATTTTATTATATAAATCTGCTAAATGATTTCGGTTATGATTATAAATCATTTCTTCAGTAATAGGTTCTTCTAAAATTATTTCTTCAATATTTTCATTTGTTTCAACTATTTCTTCTTTATTTTCTACTTCAATAACTAGTTCTTCTTGATGGGGAACTACTTCTTTTTTAATTTTCTTTCCACATTCTTTACAAAACGCCCAACCGCTTTCAAGTGGTGTTCCACAATAAATACAAAACTTATTTTCACTCATAGGTTTTTCCTCCTTTGTGTTTTAATTTTCTTGTATATTTCTTTTTATTTTTAAAGACAATTTTCGGATATTTTATTTGTGAGGCTAAGTGGTCTTTACTTTCAACTTGCTTTTCTAAAGTTTTGACTACTCCTTCAAAATCTCTAACCTTTATTTTTCTTTTCATATACTCTTATAATTATTATAAACTAAGTAATAATAACTCCATTCCTAAATTTTTATCGACTTGTCCACTTTTAATTTGATAATCTAGTTTTGATAATTTAACAACATATTCTTCCAAAGTTGAAAGTTTAAATGTTTTCGCGTCATTTACTAAGTAATATGCTCTACCATTACTAATTTTAAATAAACTCGCAATTTCTCCTTGTTTATAACCTTCTTGTAATAGTTTAGCAGTTGATAATAAATCTACAAAAGTTGATGATATCATAGAAATTATTCCCATAACATCTTGTGTATTTAAAGCTAGGGAATTATATATCTTCATTACTTGCTTTTTATCTTTGGCGACAATTGCTTTAATCAGTAAGAATACCGCATCATCCGTATTAGGAATAACGAGTTCTTTAACATCATCATCTGTTACTTTATTACCAGGCCCTACATAGCTAATTAATTTTTTAACTTCTTGTTCCATACGAACAGAATCTTTTTTCACAAAATCAATTAAAGTTACTAAGGCATCATCTCTAATATCAACATTATTTAAAACAAATAAACGTTTAACCCAAGCTTTATATTCAACTGGTTCTAATTCTTGAGTATCAACAATATATGCATATTTCTTAAAAGCTTTAACAACTTCTAAATCATCATCTAATTTATATCCTACAGCGTCAAACATTAATACTGTTGTTTCTACTGGATTTTTTAGATATTTTATTAATGTTGTTGGATCATGTTTCATCGGAGATGATTCTTTTGTTAAAAACCTTGGATTTTTAACAATAATTACTTTCGTATCTGCCAAAAAAGGAATGGTAATCGCATCTTCCATAATTTCCTGAATACTAATAAAATCCGCATCATACTTAGTAACACTCGTTTTATTTTCATCTAGAGAAGATAGTACTCTTTCCATTTTTGTACGATTACGAACTTCTTCAGTTCCGGTAAATAAATAAATTTCTTCGACAGCCATAATTAATACCTCATTATCATATCTATTATACCATATTATCAATGTTTTGGGAAACAAATCATTATATTAAATTTTCAAAAATTGTTCTTTGAAAAATAATTTTTGATAAATAATCGTTTTTTCTTTTCCTGTTACATAATACTTTTTATTTTTTATCCTATTTAATACAATACTTGATGGAAAATCAAAAATATTGTTATAGCCATTCATAATAATAGCCGTATCATAATTGACTTTTTCTAAAAAAGACACTGTAGTTGATGTTTTAGAACCATGATGAGCAATCTTTAAAATGTTACACTCTATTTTTTCTTCAACTAACTTTTCTGCTTTTTCTTCAATATCTCCCGTAAATAATATTTTAAAACCTTCAATTGTTAATAAAAAAACTAAACTATTATTATTTATATCTCCTATATTATCATTAGGAGAAAGAATATTAAAATAGATATCTTTATAAGAAAAACTATTCCCTTTCTTAAGATAATAGATATTTATTTTTTTATTTAATTTCTTAAATTCATTAAAGATATTTCTGTTTTCATAATAATTAGTAATAATATTGGCTACTTTGATTTCTTTCATTAATGATTCTAATCCTCCAATATGATCACTATCACTATGGGTTATAATCACAAAATCTAGTTTTCTAATACCTCTTTTTTTAAGATAACTAGCTATTTGGTTATCAGTTCTAGGAATATCTCCCGTATCAATTAAAATATTGGCTTTATTAAAGGCTTTATGAATTAAGGTAGCCTCACCATTTGGTAAATCAAAAAAGATAATTTGATCATAAATATCCATTTTAACAATATTTATCCAAATAAATATATATATTAACAACAATAATAATATTATTTTTTTAATTTTTCTTTTCTCTAACAATTTAAATAATATATATATTAATCCCATAAATACCATTACATAAAGAATATTAACATATGGTAGATTAATATATATTGATAAATTGGTTGATAAGTATACTACTTTTTCAAATATTTTTATTATTAATTCATAAAAGTTATTTAAAAAAGGCAAGAAACTTACAATTAAAGATATTGGTAAAAAGATATATGAAACAAACGGAACAAAGATTAAATTAAATATAATACTTAATATATTTAGTTTATTATTAAAATTATAAGAAAGAGGTATACTTACTATTTGACAATAAATACTCATTTTTATTAAAGATTTTAAATAACTCTTTTCATCTAATAATTTATTACCAATTATTAAAGCATAAG
>JAEIGA010017881.1_pt1 | contig 10796 bp, 13 predicted proteins | sample 9270691 | NCBI WGS metagenome assembly JAEIGA01 (sample SAMN17057246, study PRJNA624740) | gut metagenome | biome: biome; isolation source: fecal sample | host: Bos grunniens | place: China: Xizang | collected 2019 | reverse complement strand
ATCGGCATTGATCCCGGCGCGAAAGGGGCGCTTGCACTGATTTCAGACGTGACCGCTGTTTTCCCATACGATCAACAGACGTATATCACGATCCTGCGTGGGATTTATGAGAAGAAGACGCCCTGCGTTTGTTGCATTGAGCAAGTCCACAGTATGACAGGACAAGGAATCGCCTCGTCTTTTCAATTTGGGACGGCATATGGGTATTTGCTTGGACTGCTTGAAGCTTTTGCAATCCCATATCAGGTCATTTCTCCGAGAAAGTGGAAGAACGAATTTGGACTCACCTCTGACAAAACTACATCAATCGAAGTTTGCAGACGGCTATTCCCGGATGTTTCGCTTCGGAGAACCGAAAAAAGCCGGAAAGACGATGATGGTTATGCTGAGGCCCTGCTTATGGCACTTTATGCTAAACGGAAGTTCTAGGCATACGGAATAAGGGAAGGAGCGCATGACGGTGGACGGCAGAATGGACGCCTTATCCCCGGAAGAAAAAAGAAGTGTGGCGTTATGGGACGCTTGGTGCGAGGCGATGCCTCTGACCAGTCAGGAGAGACAGGAGATCCGAGAACGTGATCGGTACGCAGTCGAATCACGCAGCGGAAGAAGCAATACCGATGATAACCGGTACGATGAAGAGTTCCGCCGTCAGCGGAACCGCGAGTATGTTGCCAGGTATCGGCAGAACCATCAAGACAGAATCAGGGCTTATAACGAAGCCCATGCAGACGAAATTAAGGAGTATCAGCGTGAATACTCACGCTTTTACCGTTAAGAAAGGATGATAAAGCATAATGGCAAGAATGAACAACAGCATCGTTTCCACCAACAACGAAAACCAGAAGTTCACCGTTGCGATCCAAGGCCAAGCCCTTCAGGGACTTATCGCCAAGGCTACGCCTGATGCAGACAGCGCAGCGCGTCTGACCGGAGCCTTGATTTCCATCGTTTCGGAATCCGAACAGCTTAAATCCTGCACCCCGATCTCTATCGTGGCGGCGGCTCTCCGTGGCGAAGGACTTGGGCTCATGCTGAATCAGGGATATTACGTCGTGCCATACGGAAACACGGCTAAGCTGAGCATCGGATATAAAGGTCTTATTCAACTGGCTATTGCCGGTGGTGACGTGGCCGATATGGATTGCGTAGAAATCCGGGAAGGGGAGTACGTTGGACGCAATCGCCGGACAAAGCGGCCTGAGTTTGATTTCAGCGTTTACGCGACTGACGAGGAGGCTGAAAAGCATCCCATCATTGGCTACTACGCTTATATCGAAAAGCGAGACGGCTTTTTCCGGGCTGAGTACATGAGCGTCGGTGCAATCCTGGATCATGCTGAGCGGTACAGCAAGACCTTTGACCGGACAAAGTATATGCAGCTTGCCAACGGGGAACTTAGCAAAGAAGAAGCGGACCGGCTGATGGTGAAGTCTCCGTGGTACAGCTCCACCGAAACCATGATGAAGAAAACCGTGATCCGCAAGCTCCTGAACAGCGGCTACGTTGTCCTCAATGCGGTCGGCAAGATGCAAGCCGCTCTTGCGACTGATGATGAGAACGAATCCGCCGGAAACGCCATCGCCGCATTCGATGTGGTGTCTGTGGACGAGTCCACCGGAGAATTGCGTTCTGAGTCCACGCAGATTCCCACACAGGACGCGGAAGCTACCGAGGAGTCCACCGATACCACCACCGCCAAAAAGCGCGGCAGGAAGCCGAAAGAGGCGTCAGGCGCGCAGGACGTGGAGTATCAGGAAGTGAGCACCACCGACGAAGACGGCAACGATGTTGTCGGAAGCATTTTCGGCTGATAGTGGGTAACGACTATGATAGGCGGGATAATTCGCATCCTCGACACGCAGAGTATGGGCGGTGCAGATTACCGCCAGCCAGGGGAGACGCGCTGGTACTTTCAACAAACGTGGGGAACCGTGTCGCGCCGCCCCGAAATGGTCATGCGAGCGAAAGACAAGACGCCCTATATCAAATTCTCTGTGTGCTGGCGTAGAAATCAGTACGTCAACTACAAGTGCTACGCTGACAATCCGTTCGCCTATGAGGTCGCCCAAAGGCTCCGTATCGGTGATCCAGTTGTGGTATGGGCGCATGGAAGCGAGAGAGAATATGTACCCAAAAAGGGAAAGAACGTAGGCCGTCAGCGCATGAGCAGAGAATCCAAGGTGCATCTTATCTTTCCCGCACGGCTATTTGCCGGAATCCTTGTGGCTATGCAGGATGCGGCAGAGACGCCGGATATCCTTGAAGGACTGGAAGAGTACCTGAAGCAGTCAATGGAGGACCCAAATGAAAAGGAATACGAAATACCCTTCTGATGAGCAGAAATCAAACTGTTTCGCATATTACGGTTGCATCGTCCTTGTGGCTATCTTTTTTCTCTGTGTCCTGCTGACCGGGCTTCAAACTGAGCAGAAAGCAGCGGCGATATCCGAAGCTGTGGCGGAGGTGCTTACGCCTACTCCAGAACCTACATTAGCTCCTACGCCACAGCCGACGCCCGAGCCTACTCCGATTACCATGATCGAGAAGCAGACCGTAATGAAGACCGAGTATGTTCCCGTAGTTGAGTACGTCGAAGTCCCGGTGGAAGTGCCGGTTGAAGTGGTCACTTATATCCAAGTCCCAGTGAACTCAACTTGCACGAACCGTTACGCTGCGCTTGACTTATCTGCCTACGACCTGGAGCTACTGGCCCGGATAGCGTGGCGTGAAGCGCGTGGTGAGAAATCCATCGGAATGCGCATGGTGATCGAAGTAGTTCTTAACCGTGTGCTATCCAGCCAGTTCCCGGATACCGTTTATGGGGTGCTGTATCAGCCCGGACAGTTCTCGCAAGGCGAAGGTGTTCCGTCGCTCGAAGAGGTTGTTCCTACGCAAGCTCAGTATGATGCCGTGTCGCTGGTGCTGTCTGATACGCCGATCACGGATGATGATGTTTATTTCTTCGCTACAATGGCGTTGACGGACAATGTGTTTATGCGGGTTGGTGGGCACTATTTCTGCCGAAACGGAAACTGGTATTAACCGGAAAGGATGATGAAACAGAATGGCATTCATACCTGACGGCTGTGTAGTCAAACTCAGCGGTGATATGCGGCTTATCGTTGGCGAAGTATCACGCAAGGCTCAAGTAAGAGAAACAAAGAAGGGAGGGAACTTTGTCAAGTTCTCTATGTGCGCTGGAGCGAAACCCGGAACTGACCAGGATGAAAAGCTATATATCGACTGCATAGCCTACTCCAACGGCATCGTCAACTACTGCACCGATTTGGACCGTGGCGATCCGATTTGCGCCATTGGTAAGATGCAGAGCCACGAGTACGAAGGGAAAACCTATTACGACCTGAAGCTCATTTGGATCAACAGCCCGGTTATCACCCCGGACATTACCCCGTATGCTGTACCCAAAAGTAGCGGTGGTGGAGACGGCAGCTACGGCGGCTACACCGGACAACCTGAGTTCCACGAAGAAGACGATGACGCAGATTTGCCGTTTTGATATACCGGGCAGGAGGCAGATATTATGGCGCTATACAGAACCGTCAGATTGGAATTTTGGACTGACCCAAAAGTGGACGATGAATTTTCTCCCGAGGATAAATATTTCTATCTCTATTTGCTGACTAACCCACATACCGCGCTTTGCGGTTGTTACGAAATCAGCATGAAGCAGATGTGCCGTGAGACTGGCTACAACGAAGACACCGTACACCGTCTTCTGGAAAGGCTTGAAAAGCAACATGACGTAATTCGATATTCTAAGCAAACTAAAGAAGTGTTGATTCTCAACTGGCACAAATACAACTGGTCTAAGTCTGAGAAGATTATTGCTGGGGTGCTGGATAACGCTCTGCACATTAAAGATCACAATTTCCGCGCCTATCTTGCTGACCTTATCCGCTCATACGGAGGAGATGCAGATACCCTATCCATAGGGTATCAATACCCTATGGATACATCTGTTTCTGTTACTGTTACTGATACTAATACTGTTACTGATAAGAATACGGTAATAGAAGATCATAGTAATACTATACAGAACGTATCCGTACACGCGAGTGAAGGTGCAAAATCTCAGCCCGAACAGAAAAAAAGCAATGCAAAAAAAACCGTTGCCAGACACAAACACGGGGAATTTGGGTGGGTACTCTTGTCAGACGCCGAATACAAGCGATTGTTAGAAAAGATGGGCGACGAAGAACTCAGCCGATGTATCAAGTATGTAGATGAGTCTGCACAAAAAACAAAAAACAAGAATGGATGGGTAGACTGGAATCTTGTAATACGAAACTGTCACGAGAATGGATGGGCCAACAAAAAAACGCAACCATTTCCGCGCCCTAATCGCACGATCCCGACAACCTACAACATTGACCCAAACGATCAGGAGGCGTGGAATGACTGATTTGCAACCTATCGGTGATATGTTTGCCGAACAGCTTCAGGAAATGGCTCACGATGCGGACGCCGAACCCGGGGATTACCGCAACGATGACGGGATTCTATGTTGCGGGAAGTGCCACGAACCGAAGGAAGTAGAGATTGAGCTACTGAGTCAGCGCATGGTCGTTGCGTGTATGTGCCGGTGCGAATCTGAACGCTATGAAGCAAGAGAACGCCGATTCATAGAAGATCAACGCAGGATTCGGGCTGAGCGTCTTCGCATTCAAGGCATCAATGACGATTCGTTGAGGCATGTGCGATTTGCTGGAGCTCAACAGACGGTCTACATCCAGAAGTGCAAAGAGTTCTGCGATCACTGGGACGAAATCAAGCGCGAAAACATGGGATTGCTTCTGTACGGGTCAAAAGGAAACGGGAAGACATACTGCGCTGCTTGTATTGCCAATGAGTTGATAGATCGTGGAGTCCCAGTGCTGATGACATCGTTTCCTGCGATCCTCAATACCGGCCAAAAGGGTATGAACGAACTCGTTAGACAAGCGCAGGAGTATGACCTGATTATAGTCGATGACCTTGGGGCTGAACGCGATACAGAATACGCACTTGAAACTGTGTACTATTTCGTGGACGCCAGATACCGAACCGGAAAGCCAATGATTATCACAACGAATCTGGAAATGGACGAACTGCGAAATCCCCACGATTTGAAGTATGCGCGGATTTATGACCGGGTTTTGGAGATGTGCATACCTATGGGATTCAGCGGAGAAAGCCGAAGGGTCGCCAAGCGAAAAGATAAAGCCGCGCTTCTTCGCCAGATCATAAACGGAACAGGTGGTGGGACATGAGCTTCGCGCCGGACGATAGCCGCTCAAGCGGCTGGTGGGGCTTTGTGAAGACCATGATACGCAAGTATGACGTGATTCCGCTTTCCGAGGCGAGAAGCCCTATTGAGTATTGCGAACTGGAAGCGGTGCAACATGCCATCGAGCGCACCAAACTCATGAAAACCGGAGACGAGCGATTACGGCTGGTGAACATGGTCTTCTGGAAGCGGAGCCACAATGTTGTCGGAGCGGGAATGGCACTGCATGTAAGCGAGGACACAGCGATCCGCTGGCACAGCGACTTTGTGAAAGCCGTTGCGCGAGAGTTCTTCGGAGAAGAGATGCTGAAAAGATACAACAAGGAGGGCAAACATGAGAACAAGGGGCTTCGGTGAGGCGATAGAGCTGGTGAAAGGCGGCGTTCGCATGAGCCGTTTGGGGTGGAACGGAAAGAGGCAATACATCGAAATCGCCAAAAACATTTCGTATGTCAGTCCAAACGGTGAGATCGTGAACGTGAATCATGACGCCATCGGAAATCGGGCCATCGCTTTCGTTGGAACCAGCGGCGTACAGCTCGGTTGGCTGGCGTCTCAGGCGGATATGCTGGCTGAAGACTGGGTGGAGTTCACGAGCGTAGAAAAAAGTGAGTGAGCAAAAATGCGCCTTTTGCGGCGACTATAACGCTTGGCAAAATATACACAAGTTCAAAGCTGAACATAAAGAGTATTACGGCGATGCCAGCCGTTTGAAGCACGACATCACAGTGGCGATGGTGATTCGCACCTACTATCCCGGTCACAAGCGCCAAGCCAGCCGGACAACCGATTACCGGAGCCAAGGTTGTGGGTACAAGCTGAACTACTGCCCGGAGTGCGGAAAGAAGTTAAACAGCAAAAGATGTTTTTGAGGAGGAGCGCGATGACAGTTCCAATTACTCTTGACCCAGGCGCGTATATCCCGACGAAAGCCTACGACAACGACGCTGGGTTTGACCTGAAGACACGAGAAGACTTTACCGTACCGGCGGGTGGAAGTTACACCACGGATACGGGAGTGCACATAGCTCTGCCAGATGGATACTGCGGCCTGGTGGTAGCAAAGAGCGGACTGAACGTGAAACATGGTATCACCTCGACCGGACTTCTTGACAGCGGATTCCGGGGGAGCCTGAAGATCAAGCTGTACAACTACTCAAAATACGATTACCAGTTCAAAGCCGGAGAAAAGATCAGCCAGCTCGTCATTCTGCCGATCCCGGCGGTTGAGCTGGAAGTTGTGGAAGAACTTGACGATACGGAGCGTTCGGATCGCGGTTTCGGGAGCAGCGGAAAATGAAAGGTCAGTTCAATCTTTTTGACGAAATCATTGTAGACAACTTCGCGGGCGGTGGAGGGGCGTCTACTGGAATTGAGTTGGCTACCGGGCGAATCGTGGATATCGCAATCAATCACGATCCAGACGCGATTTTAATGCACAAGACCAACCATCCGTACACTGAGCATATACAGGCGTCAGTATGGGATGTGGACCCGGTGGAGGTGTGCAGGGGAAGACCCGTGGGGATTGCGTGGTTCTCGCCCGATTGCCGTCACTTTTCCAAGGCAAAGGGCAGCGCATTGGTAGACCGCAACATCCGGGGCCTTGCGTGGATCGTCCTGCGATGGGCCGGAACGGTGCGCCCCAGGGTCATCATCCTGGAAAACGTGGAGGAATTTCAGACATGGGGGCCGGTCAGACGCGGTAAACCGATCAAGAGCAAGGCCGGGACAACTTTTGTTCAGTGGAAGCGCCAACTGAAAAACCTGGGTTATGCCATTGAGCACCGGGAGCTAGTGGCGGCGGACTACGGAGCGCCCACCATCCGCAAGCGGTTCGTGCTGATCGCCCGCTGCGACGGAAAGCCCATCGTCTGGCCGGAGCCGACCCACAACCGGGACGGGAGCGGAGGAAAAAAGAAATGGCGCAGCGCGGCGGAGATCATCGACTGGAGCCTGCCCATGTACTCCATCTTCGACAGCAAGGCGGAAATCAAGGAGAAATACGGCGTCAATGCGGTGAGACCCCTGGCAGAAAACACCCTGCGGCGGATCATCCGGGGTGTGGACAAGTTCACCATCAAATCCGGAAAGCCGTTTCTCGTCCAATGCAATCACGCAGGGGGAGACAGGGTGCAGGAGACGGACGCTCCGATTCCGACAATATCATCCCATCACGCTTTCGGCGCAGTAAAAGTCAAACTTGAGAAAATCGCCCCGGTAACGCTCAGCAACACAAACGGCAGCGTGGGTTTTCCGGCAGATATGCCGATTCATACCGTCACAAGCGACGGAAAGCAGATCTTGCAGGCTGCACAGCTTATCCAGTATCACACGGAGAAGACGGAGAACGTGCGGGCCTCCGGGCTGGAAGCTCCCATGCGGACGGTGGACAGCTCAAACCGCTACGGCCTGGTATCTGCCAGCCTCACGGAATATTTCGGGAACGGTGTTCCCATCGACCCCAGGGAACCCGTGCACACGGTGACGAGCCATGACCGGGAGGCGCTGACGGCGGCGCACATCTGCAAATACTACGGCGGAGTTATCGGCGCAGAAGCGGGGGAGCCTCTGCCCACGGTGACAGGAATCGACCATAACGCGCTCTGCGCTTCCCATATTGTCAAGTTCAAGGGTGAAAATCTCGGACAGACGATGAGAGACCCGCTGCAAACCGTCACCGCACAATCCATCCCGTTTTCACTTTGCCATACAGTCATCCGCAAATACGAGGAAGTGGAGAACCTGGGGCGCTGGCCGGAGATCCGGGAACTGTTGAACCGGCATTGCGGATATTCCATGAAGGACGACGAAATTCTGCTCCTGATGATCGACGGAACGGCATTTTACATCCGTGACATCCTTCTGCGGATGCTCCAGCCCAGGGAGCTTTATTTGGCAATGGGATTCCCACCTGACTACATCATCGACCGGGACTATATGGGAAACGAGTACAAGAAAACCGCCCAGGTAGCCAGATGCGGGAACGCTGTTTGTCCACCGATGGCGGAGGCGGTGGTGAGGGCAAACTACGAAGCAAGCTCTGTATACATCTCGAATATGGCACAGCTTGAAGAGATTGTGAGCGCACGAGTCGGATAAAAAAACGCAATCCACATAAAGATGCCATGAGAAGCGGCAAAATATGACTTACAATGGTAGCGTGAAAGAGTAGATATTCTTTCCGCTGCCATTTCTGCTTCTCATCATACGCTCCTTTTCATCCTTTCTACCTGGCGGGGGAGTGTTAGACGCTCCCCCAAAGGGGCGTAAAAATCTATAGGAAGGTTTTTATGATTATCCCGGTCGCGGCCACCACAGAAAATGCAAAAGCACGGTTTCTTGACCTCGCCAGCATCGTCGGCGGGGATATTGCGCTGTATTGCTTGTGCGCCGTATACAACCTCCCTGTAGATGCGACGATGAGCGTTCCAACATGGGACGCATATCTGGATCACTTGTCGCAGATTCCCGAGGTAAAAACCTTTATCGACGGCGAGACTGACGTTGAAACGGTGATTGCCAACGGCGCAAGCGAGATGGAGCGTTGGGAGCAAGAGTGGGGAGAAGGAGACCCGGACAATCCATACACCACGAAAGACTATAAAAACCTCGACTCCAAATTCCGTACTTACTCCGCACGTCTTGACGCGGCTGGCGGTATGGACGCCCAGCAGGAAGATACCCTTCGCAACTGCGCTCGGATGGCCCTGCTTCGTGACAAGTCTATCGCCCGTGGAGACAAAGACAGTATTTCCAAAGCGGCGACTTTGGACAAGATGATCCAGGAAAACTTCGCCTCTGAGAACCTTCGGAAGAAGGATGCAAAGCCGATTGAGACCGCCCGTGTAGACGGCATCATTGACGCAATGCAGAAGAAGTACGGCGTCCAGGCGGATATGACGAAAGAGCAGTTTCTCGAGGTTTTCTACAAGTGGTGTCACAACAAGTCTTACCCGGAGACGGTGGACGCTGCCGAACACGCTATGCTGTCGATCATCAATACCATGCGCGAAAACTCTGATATGCCGGACCTCTCGGAGCTTCCGAAACGTGCACGGTTTACTGATTACGAAAGTGAGTTTGCGCCCCTTCCAAACGAAATGGAAGAAGACGCCTACGAATACCTTGGTTTGAAGCGGCGGGATAGCGGAACCGCAATAGAAATATGAGCAGGAGCGCTGGCGGTTATAACAGACCTTATGTGTTCATCGCGGGACACGGATGGGTTAAACGGAAAACGACTGAAGATTACTCATATGAGAATCTTGGCGATGGGTGGCTCCTGTTTATCGCAGCTTGCCGTTGGTTTCCTGACTTCCTTTTGGATTTGTGCCGTGCAGAAGATGCCAACTATCAGCTTCCGATGCTTCATCGGATCAACATGCGGGCCAAAGCGAATTTCCAATATGTTGACCTGACCGAGTGCAGAGGCACGGGCAAATCGTATACATCAATCGCTGAAGAATGCGCCGAGCAAATTACCTGGCCCGCCACAAAATGCCTCTATGTAGGCCCAAGTTTGAAGCAAACCTCTTCTATCGGGCTTGAAACATATAGAGCTATTCAGCACGATTATCCGGCATTGACAGAGCATTTTACCATAGACAGCCAGGGCAAAGACAGCTTTGCGCTATCGACATCCTACGGGAGCAAATTCTTTATTTCTGCACGACGCGGCATGAACATTCACAAAGTCGTTGCGGAAGAGATGGCGCAAGAGGATGGAACCCCATTCGACCAAACGGATTATCAGCAAGTAGTGCTTCCTGCTATCCGAGAGGTATACCGCATTCACGGAGAACGAAGCTCCGCATATATTCGTTTCAAGCAACATTCGATCACATCCGCTGGGAGGCGGCAATCCTATGCCTACGAAAACCGATGCCGCCACTTGACTATGATGCAGCGCGGCGAAAGCGCATTTGTCATGGACGTGCCGTATGACGTGCTTCTTCTGAACCAGATGCGGGCGGTTTCCTGGGCGGCTTCCAGAAAGGCGGAGTTGACGCCGGATCAGCAAGCCCGTGAGTTGTGCAGTATCTACACAGGAACCGATTCATACCCGCTTGTTTCCGATTCCACACTATCCGATAGCCGGTCTGTGCTGTGTATGGAAGATCATACGTGCCTAAAAGATCGGGATAACGCATACGACCCAAAAGACGTGATCTACGTTGTCGGATACGACGTGAGCTATGCGGACGGACCAAGCAACGCAAAGTGCGCGTGTGTGGTCTTGAAACTGACAAGGCAGACTGAGTTTCTGCGGCGCGACAAGTACCTGAAGCAAGTCGTTTGGGTTGACGATTGGGCTCCGACGCCAAATATGGAGCAAGCAAAAAAGCTCAAAGGGATTTGGGACAGATATACCTTCGACGGCGCGGATACCTTCATTGCCATTGACGCATGGCAGTTCGGAACGGCAGTTGCACAAAGCTTGATGCAAGACCTCGGAGATGGACTGCCTACCCTGTGTTCTTATAATCACGAGTTTGGAACAGCT
>JAEIGA010017880.1_pt1 | contig 10796 bp, 5 predicted proteins | sample 9270691 | NCBI WGS metagenome assembly JAEIGA01 (sample SAMN17057246, study PRJNA624740) | gut metagenome | biome: biome; isolation source: fecal sample | host: Bos grunniens | place: China: Xizang | collected 2019 | reverse complement strand
GCTCCGTCACGACACCAATGGCCGCACAAGCCAACGTCAGCAGCACCGGGCGCATCCCGAACCGCAGCGTCTGCGGAATCAGCAGGAGCATACAGCACAGCAGAATGTCCATTCGCTGGGCCCGTCCGGTATCGCCATATCGCCAGTACGGGCCTCTTCTTCTTGAGCGTTTCATGGTTTCACATTTCCCTTTCTGTATCAGCGATGCAGGGCATCCGTACGGACTTCTCTGCGGTTTCGCCACAGCTCCAGCGGTTTGGGATCCTTGTCTGCCGCCCGGAGCAGCCGCGCCGCCACCGGAATATTCGCCGGGCAAGCCGCTTCACACGCACGGCAGTCGATACAGTTGCGCAACCCGAACTGCTCTGCCTGCGCTTTGTCGCCCCGTTCCATCGCCCGCAAAGCATACAGCGGAAATACCCCGGCCGGGCACGATGCCACACATCGTCCGCACCCGATACAGGCCCGGGGCACCGGCGGCAAAGCGGTAAACGCCAGAATACATCGGGTATTCTGCGTGACCGGTGTTTCCTCTGTATTCCATACACTCTCGCCGCGCAATGCAGCGTACACTGCCACCATCCGGCTGCCTTCCGGCACCATTTCGCATCGTTCCAGCACCTTGCTGATCGGCGTACCCACCGTGACACTGTAGTGCACCGTTTCATACATGGCACTGCCGCCTACCGTAATGATGCAGCGGTCCGGTGCCCGGTGCAGCCGGGCCGCACGCAGCAGCCGCAAGCAGGCCTGCGGTCCGATACGTCCGATCCGATGTCCGGCAAAAGGTGCTTTCTGCTGCAGATTCACCCAGATGGGGTATCGCCCGGTCACATCCAGATACGGTACGTTCATTTGTTTTCTGAGGTTGGTCGCCGCACGCGCGGTGGCTTCCGCTGCCCGGGATGTCACCACCATCATCCGGCATCCGCCGCAAGCCGATGCCGCCAGTTCCAGCCCCATGAGTACTTCTTCCGTGTGCTCCAGCAAAGCCCGCAAGGCATCCGTATTATACGGATCATCGCACACGGCATCACACACCAGAATTTCCACCCGTTCCTGTGCCAGCTTCCGCAATTTGTCCGATAAATCTGCGCCATCCAGCTCATCCGTCAGACTGGTCACGGCTGCCGCCTGCAGGATTTCTTCCCGGCCGATGCTGCCGGACTGCCGGCGAAGAGGACTGTACTTATCGGCAGCTTCACCCGTCACGGCAAGAATCATGCACAGCCAGCTTTCGCCGCCCGGCATGGACCGCTCCTCCAAGGCCGTCACCCGTCCGGCCACCGGCGGACAAACCGCACGTCCGCGCGCACCGCACAATGCCGCCGCCCGTTCCGGCTGCAGCTGCTCGCCAATCCGCGCCGTCTGCCATTCGTTCCGCTCTGTCCACGGACATATCGGCAGAATCAGCTCTTCCGGGGTCGGCAGAATCCGCAGCGCACTGCGCAAAGCCGGTTTCCGCTCATTGTCCAGCCGGATGCCGGGGCCGAATACCTGCTCCATAGTCACCGCCTCCGTTTTGTTTGTCCGAATTTATTTTCCGCTGAGCACCCGGATCATATCGGCTGCATCCGGCGCACCGAAGACGGCGCTGCCGGCCACTGCCATATCCACACCGGCTGCCCAGACCATTTCCTTGGTCGATACATTCATGCCGCCGTCAATTGCCAGCAGGAGTTCCTGTCCGCGGCGGTTGGCCTCTGCACGCAGTTCCTGCACCTTGGCCAGGCACTCCGGCATCATCTTCTGGTTGCCGAAGCCCGGTTCTACCGTCATGACCATGACCATGTCCAGCCATTCCAGATAGGGGAACAGCGCCGAAGCCGGGGTTGCCGGCTTGATGCTCAGACCGGCTTTGGCACCGAGGGCACGGATTTCCTGCAGCGTTTCGACGACTTTCGCCGGGTCCTCCACCGCTTCCAGATGGAAGGTCACGTAATCGCCGCCGGCTTTGACGAACTGGGCCGTGTATTTCCACGGATCCACAATCATCAGATGCACGTCAAACGGCAGGTCGCTGTACGGGCGGACCGCCTTGACCACCGGCAGTCCCAGTGTGATGTTGGGCACAAATACGCCGTCCATGACGTCAATATGAATCATCCCGGCACCGGCCCGGTCTACCCGGGCAATTTCCTCGCCCAGACGAGCAAAATCCGCAGACAGAATTGAAGGTGCAATTTTAATCATTTGAAGATCATCCTTTCAGCTGAACGATAAATTATAATCTGATATCCATTGTGTTACGGTCTGTATGTTATTGTACCACAAACCCTGCCGGAACGCAAGAATGAATGCGTATCCCTCAAAAGCAAAAGGAGTCCGCCGTACCGGTTCCGGTACAGCGAACTCCCATATTGTTTTATTTTTCTTCGGATGCTTCTGCCGGCGCTTCGGCAGCTGCTTCTTCCGCTGCGGCTTGGGCTGCATCTTCAGCTTTTTCTGCTTCGGCAGTCAGCTTCATGCGCAGGACGGCTTGCGTGCCCTGCCCATCGGAACGAAGTTCCACCGTGTGCCCCAGCAGATGGCAGTACGAACGCACCAGATACAGGCCCATACCCGGACGGGTCGGCAGTTCATTGTCGGCCGCAGTACCACGCTGGAAAATCCGGACCATTTCCTCCGGTGCAATGCCATGTCCGGCATCCGAGATGACCAGCTCTGCCATTCCATTATTTTCAAGCACAGACACTTTGATGGTCCCGTTGTCCGGGGTATAGCGCACGGCATTGTCCATCAGCTCTTCCAGCACACGCGCCAGCAATACCGGGTCCGTCTGTACTTTCAGCCGCTGGATGGTGCGTTCCACATGCAGTTTCCGGTTCCGGATCACCGGAACAACGTTCAGCAGCATCCGGTTTGCCAGACGGTCCAGTGCCACGGGGCGGATGTAGCGCACATCGTACTCCACCACATGATTTTCACCGCAGTCCACCGCCTGACGGATGTCTTCCGTCAGCCCACGCAGGTTGTGCGCCAGTTTGCGCAGCGGGTAATAATTTTCATTGTCCTTGGCCACCTTGCCGGTACGCAGGTCCGCTTCCGCAAGCAGCTCCTGCATTTTGCCGTGCCATTCCGCCATAAACAGTCCGTTGGTCCGCTGGACTTCGCACCGGACCGCCTGCTGCTCCGCAGCCGCCGCTGCCAGCTGTTCCAGTCCTTCTTCCGCCGTTGCAAATCCCTGCTCGTCGGTTTCCAGTACGCTCTGCAGCTGCAGAATCTGCGCTTCCAGCGCCCGGTTGCGCTTCGTATGGTCATGCAGTCCCAGCACAATGCTCAATGCGGCCAGCACCGTACCGACGGCACACACCGCCATCACCGGCCATACCGGCGCAAAAATCACGGTCAGCCACGGCAGTACGCCCGCCGCCGCAGTGAGTATCACTCCGGAAATAGAAAAGGTCTTGTTCCGATTCATAAAAACGCTCCTTTCGGCGTTGGCCTTGCCGCCGGACGGCAAAGCTCTGTTCTTCTTATTATAATACAAAAGCCGACCTCCGTCAAACGGAAATCGGCTTTTGTGGTACGTTTTTATGAAATTATTTCGCAGATTCCCCGAAAACCGTCTCCACCCGGCGTTCCGCACCTTCCGGCGAATAGGCAAACCGGTCGATGTGGGTTCCTGTGAAGAAATATTCCGGCGGTGCAGGCTCGTATTCATACGCGAACGTATCAATGATGATCAGCTTGATTTTCATTTTATCCGGCAGGATGCTCTTGATGTATACACTGGCTTGCTGACCGGGGCGCACGCCCTCTCTCGGTTCTGCCAATCCGGCAAGATTGGGCGCCAGTTCCACAAAGATGCCGTAACTTTCTACTGACCGCACGATGCCGGCAACGGTTTCGCCCGGTGCGATCCGGCAGGCATTCTCACTCCATGTGCCCAGCAGTTCCTTGTGGCTGAGGCAGACGCGCCCTTCGCTGTCCTTGGCACGGATGACGGCGCGGATGTCCATGCCCGGACGGAATCGTTCCCGCGGATGGTCGATCCGGGAAACGGAAATGGCGTCAATGGGCAGCAGGCTGGGAATTCCGCAGCCGATGTCCGCAAACGCCCCGAACGGTTCCAGATGGGTAATCCGGGCATCAATCACATCACCGGGGCCCAACCGGCTCACCCATTCCCGCCGGCATTCTTCCTGTGCTTCCCGGCGGGACAGGACCGCCATCGTCCGGCCACCCTGCGTTGTAAAACCAGTGATATAAAAGCAGACCGGTTTGTTCACCCGGGAAATAATCGCAATATCCTTTACGGTGCCTTCTGCGATGCCTAAGGCCCCCTCCGCCCGGGGAATGATGCCGCGCATACAGCCAAGGTCTGCAATCAGGTTGTGTTCGCTGTCGCAGACAATGGCACGGGCTTCGAGCATCTGGTGCTGTTTATGGGCTTCCGCCAAAGCGGCCGGAGAACGCATGGCGGCCCGGTTTTCCGCCGTATGAATCCGCCAGCCTTCGGGTTTGTATTCTTTCAATTTGCATTCTTCCTTTCCTTCACAGTGCGCTTGTTGCTTCATCCTATGAAGAAAGAAAGAAAAATATGCCTCAGTCTGCTACGTCGATGGTCTTCGCCAGTACGGTCGAGTAAATCACCGTCTCCGTCACCGGTTTGCCGAAGCATTCTTCCAATGCACGACGGTACAGGCGCAGCTGCTGCTCATACCGGTGGAGCAATTCCTGTGCATCCTGCACCCGGTCGGTTTTGAAGTCGATGAGCGTCAGTCCGTCGGCTTCTTCCAGCACACAGTCCGCCACGCCCTGCAGCACCACCATTGCACTGCGGTCGGTCACGGTGGGGTCATATTCCCATGCCGGATATTCCATGAAGAAGCGTACTTCACGATGCACCTGCGCCGATTGCAGAATCCGCCGGCCCAATGCGCCCCGGAACAAGGCACTCGCCTGTTTCAGCGACACCACCGCTGCTTCCTCGGGTGTCAGGTATCCCTGCGTTGTCAGCCGTTTCAGTTCCGCCGCCGGGTCTGCCGCTGCCGCACGGAAATCTGCAAATTGCAGGAAGGTGTGCATCGCCGTACCACGTTCTGCCGGGGTCATGCCCGACTGCGACAGGAACGCCGGACGCGCCGAGGTCGCAAAGTCCTTCTGCTGCTTTTCTTCCGCGAGTGCGGAAATACCGGCTTTGACCGGTACCCGGCTCAGTCCGTCCGAAGCCATCGGCTTCAGCCGCTGGCGCAGCCGTGCCAGCAATGCTTCATCCGGCGGCGGCAGCGGTACTTCTTCTACCGCTTCCATTTCCGGCAGCGGTGTTTTCTGGAAGACGATGTCCACTTGTGCCGCTTCCGGCAGAATGTGCACCGGAACCCCGGCCAGCGAACGCAGAATCCCGGCGTCGGGATGGCGCAGGAACCCGAGAATCAGCCATTCCGCAAAGGATTTCGCCTTCCGTACTGCGGACGGGGGGATCTGCTCTTCTTCCCGGAGCTGGGTCGCCAGTCCGGCAATGGTCTTCTCCGGCTCTTTCAACGTGCAGGTCATGTACAGATGTTCCCGGGCACGGGTCAGCGCCACATACAGCACACGCATCTGCTCCGACAGTTCATTGCGTTCCAGCTCCTGCCGGACCGCATCATAGGCCGTCGTATGGTACCGGGCACCATTGACCGGATCTCTCCGGCGCAATGCCGCGCCCAGTTCCGGATGCAGCAGCAAATCGCCGTTCAGATTCTGGCGGTTGAACTGCCGTCCGCAGTCCGCCACAAAGACATACGGAAATTCCAGTCCCTTGGAGCGATGGATGGTCATTACGCGCACCACATTGGCCTGTTCCTGCTGGACCGGGGCGCCGTTCAGGTCGCCCTGCTGTTCCTGCAAGCGGTCAATGTACCGGATGAAGCCGGACAGTCCGCGATACCCCGCTTTCTCATAGGTCCCGGCATACTCCGCAAGCAGCCGCAGATTCGCCCGCCGTACTTCGCCGTCCGGCATCGCCAATGTCAGGGCTTCCAGCCGTTTTTCTGCATAAATCCGCTGAATCAGCTGGCGGGTGCTGTCCGTTGAAGCGCATCGCCGCCAATGGGCCAGTTCTGCCAGAAACCGCTGCAGTTTTTCACTGCTTTCCGCAGCCGTTTTCACCGCTTCATACAGCGGCCGCTTGGGTGCCGCCAAGCGCACCGCCGCCATTTCGTCCGGCGTAAAACCGTACAATGGTGCACACATCACTGCCAGCAGCGGCACATCCTGCACCGGATTGTCAATCACACGCAGCAATGCCAGCAGGAACATGATCTCACGCTGACCGAAAAAGCCGTTCTGCGCATCACCGCTGCACGGAATCCCGTTGCGGCGGAATTCTTCGAGGTAGTCCTCCGCATGGCCGGAAGCACTGCGCAGCAGCACACAGAAATCCCGGTATTGCGCCGGACGGGTGGTTTTGCCGTCCTGCACCAGCACCCCGGACGCCACCGCTTCCCGGATTTCCCGGGCAATGTACCGCGCCTCCGGATGAACATCTTCTTCGTTATATGCCTGCAATACGGCAAATGTAACCTCCGGTGCGTCCGTCGGCTCATACACCGCCTGCGGTACCAGTTCTTCGCTGTGATCATAACGCACTTCGCCGACGCTTTCGCTCATCAGCTGACGGAACAGCAGATTGCAGGTATCCGTCACACCGGCACGGCTCCGGAAATTCCGCCCCAACAATACCGCAGCCGGGAAGCGGCGGTATTCCGGACTGTACAGTGTATACGCCTGCCGACGCCGGATGAACAGTTCCGGGCTGGCCTGCCGGAAGCGGTAAATGCTTTGCTTGACGTCACCTACCATAAACAGGTTTTCTTCGTTCCGGGAAATCGCCCGGAAAATCATATCCTGTGTCTGGTTGGTGTCCTGATATTCGTCTACCATGACCTCGTCGTAGTCTTCCTGCAGTTCTCTGGCCAATGGGGTCGGACGCATTCCGTCGTCCGTTTCCTCGGCCAGCAGCCGCAGTGCGCCATGCTCCAGATCGCCGAAGTCCACGATATTCTTTTCTCTTTTCAGTGCATCCAGCCGTTCACCGTACTGCACGACCAGCCGGTTCAGTGCCCGGATAACCGGATATTGTGCCCGCAGTTCCTGCCGGGCATCGCTTTCCGGCTGGTCGAATACTTCACCCAGCTCGGCAATCTGCTTCTTTGCATGGTCGCGCATCGCCTTGGCTTTTTCTTTGATCTCCGGGTCTGCTTTCCGGGGCGATCCCATCCGCGCGGCATCGTAGGTATGAATCAGCTGCACCAGTGCATCCCAGTCACCCTGTTCCGCCGCCTGATGAACCCGCGCCAGATACATCAGATCCGCCATCAGTGCCGGCGTATACGCTTTCTCTACCGCTTTATCCTGCCGTGCCGTGGCCAGTGCGCCTTCGGCCAGCATCACACCGTATTCCGCCGTTTCCTGCGCATACCGGAACAGCACCTGTCCCCACAGCGTCTCTTTCAGGGGCACATCCTGTTCATACATGACGGCCCGCTCCCGGAGCCAGCGTTCCGGGAATGGATGGCTCCGGATATATTCGTACAATTCCCGGACGGTTTCACCCAACCGCCGGTCCCCCCGGTCATCGGAGAACAACTCTACCAGCTCTGCCATACCGGGTTCCGGGTCATCCCGGAACTGCGCATACATTTCTTCGCTGATTTCCTCCATCACCTGACCAGACAATGCCAGCATTTCATCTTCGGTTGCTACCCGGAACGTCGGCGACAGCCCCAGCTGATGGAAGTGATTCCGCATCAGATCACTGCAGAAACTGTGCACGGTCGAAATGTGCGCCTGGTCCAGCAGCAGACGCTGCCGCTGCAGCCGCAGATTGCCGGGATTGTCTGCCAGCAGTGCGTTCAGCTTGTCGCCGATGCGCTGCTTCATTTCTGCTGCCGCCGCCTTGGTAAAGGTCACGATCAGCAGCCGGTCCGCATCCACCGGATGCGCCGGGTCTGTAATCATCCGGATGACCCGCTCCGACAGCACGGCCGTCTTGCCGGAACCGGCCGCTGCCGATACCAGCAGCGTACCACCCCGTGCTTCGATGGCCGCCTGCTGTTCCGGGGTCCATTTCACATTGCTCATTGCATGCTCTCCTTCTCTGCCATCCGGCGGAATGCTTCCCTGGCATCGCACTTGTCTTTGGGCTGCACCGGATCTTTCTTCTCCCGGCCGCAAACCGATGCAAAACTGCACCATTCACAGATATTCTCCAGCGGCATGGCCGGGATTTCACCTGCACGCAGATGTGCCGCCATCTTCCCGATGAGGTCTTTCATATGCCGGGTCAATACGCCGAACTGCTCCATTGTATACAGAGAAGACGTCGCGTACGGCGTACCGTCCAGTTTCAGCTTCGCCGGAATATAAATCCCCTCGTTCCGCAGCTCCATCGCATGCAGAATATCTTCATCATACAATACCATACCGCTCATCCGCATGGCTCTCCGGCACTCCTCTTCCAGTTGCTCCGGTTTATCGGTATGTGCCGCCTGAATCCGGGGCGAGCGGGCCGGCAGATACAGCACTCCGGCCGGTTTCATCTCTTTTCCCTGCCAGCCCTGCTCCGACAGGGTCATCAGATAAATCAGCATCTGCATATTGATGCCATACATCAGATCCGACAGTGCAAATTTCTTGTGACCCGTTTTATAGTCAATGACACGCACGTACGTCTCGCCCTTTTCTTCCAGCAAATCCACCCGGTCGATCTGACCGATGATTTCGATGGATGCTCCGTCGGGCAAGGGAATCCGGATGGGCTGTACATCTTTGCCGGGGCCAATCGTCAGTTCAAACGCCGCCGGTTCAAAACGGCTCTGCGCCAGTTCGCTGCCGATATACAGCAGCAGCTGCATGGCAACCTCCTCAAACCGGCGGTACAGGGCCAGAAAACGCTGCGTCTTTCCTTCCGCTCCGCCCAGCCGCTCTTCCAGATACTGCGTCATCCAGGCCCGGACTTTCTGCCGCAGATCCTCCTGCGACTGCTGATGGATGGGGCACGTCCGGTGCTCCGCCACCGCATGTTCCAGCAGATAGTGAATCAGGGTACCATATTCCAGTGCATCAATTTTCGCCGGCCGGCGTTCCCGTGCATCCATGCCGTAGCGGCAGAAATACTGGAACGGACACTGGTAATAGTTTTCTACCCGGGACGGCGACAGCCGCATCCGGTTGCCGAACAACGCCTTTGCCATACGGTCATCCTCAAAGCCGAATGTCCGGCGCACCGCCGTCCGGTCCACTGCTTCCAGCACTTCCGGTGCGACCGACGATGCGAAAAAGGCCCGGTACGCCGCCTGCTCTGCAGTGGGTTCATTGTATGTCCGGGTCAGGCGGTCAAAGGCTTCCTCCACGGTTTCCGGCAGTACACCATACCGGCTGCACGATACCGCTGCCGCGCCGCAGATGCGGCGGATTTCCGTGACCAGTTCCGAGGGCAGCGTCCCTTCACCGGAAGAAGATGTATTATAATACGATACCACCAGCTTTTGGGACGGGCTGCTGGCCGCCATATAGGCCAGAAAACGCTCCTCCACGGTCTGTTCTTCGGCCGGCTTTGCAATTTCAATATCCTGCATCAGCAGCATCCGCCGCTCATGCTCCGTAAACAGACCGCCGGCACCGGCCGATGCCGGGAATACCCCCTGCACCGCACCGGCCAGAAAGACCACCTTCGGATTTGCCGGGCGGGTCCGGTCAGCACCGCCTACCGTCACTTCATCCAGCGACTGCGGCAGTTCACCCAGTTTTGCGGAACGGATGGCCATTTCGAGCAGACGGGCATACCGCTTGCCATCCAGTTCCTGCTGCAGTACCAGCGCCGTCTGGTCCAGCAGCCCCATCAGCAGTTTCCACAGCCGCAGCTGTTCCTGCGCCGTGTCTGGCTCGCCGTCGTGGTCCCAGTCTGCCGCCGCACCGGTCAGATGTTCATCCGCATGGGTCGCGCACAAAAACTCGTAGACGGCTTTTGCCATGTCGGCACCGGTTCCCCGTCGGGTATGCGTCCGCAGAGGCGTAAATGCTGCGCTGATCTGAGCCCTCATTTCATTCAGCCGGATCAATGCTGCCTGTTCTTCCTCGCCGAACTGGTCCGTAAATCCCTGTGGATTGCCCTTCCATTCATTGTCCCACGCATCCCGGTTCAGCCCCCACAGAAACACATAATTTTCCAGCTCTGCAATTTCATCTGTGGTCAGCCCGAACAATCCGGTCTTCAGGCACCGGAACACCGTATCGGCATCCATATTGCTGTTGACCGCTTCCAGTGCCGCCAGCGTGTATGCCATCAGCGGTGCGCCGGTAACATCCGCCGGGGTATCCATAAAGCAGGGAATGCCCGCCCGTTCCAATGCACGGTCCAATACGCCGGCATAATCCTCTTCCCGGCGGACAATAACCGTAATATCGCGCCAGCGGCAGCCTTCTTCCCGGACCATCCGGTGGATTTCCGCCGCAATCCATGCCGCTTCTTCGTATTTGTTGGTGGCCGATGCCAGAACTACCGTACCGTCATTGCATACCGCATCACGATCTGCCCGGAACAACCGACGTTCTACGGTTGCCAGTCCTTCGCTGGCAAATCGCGCACCCGGTTTCAGCACCACCGGCGGTGCTACGGTCACACCATGCCGCTTTGCGCAGGCCTCCAGCCGCCGGGCCGTTTTCTTGACATTGGAAAACAAGCCTGCACCGTGTTCGTTGTCGTCCAGACCGTCGGCGCACAGCGTAATCCAGCAGTCCTGCGCCTGCGCCATCAGCTGTTCCAGCACATCAAATTCCTGAATGGTAAAACCCTTGAAAGCATCGAG
>JAEIGA010017879.1_pt1 | contig 10797 bp, 14 predicted proteins | sample 9270691 | NCBI WGS metagenome assembly JAEIGA01 (sample SAMN17057246, study PRJNA624740) | gut metagenome | biome: biome; isolation source: fecal sample | host: Bos grunniens | place: China: Xizang | collected 2019 | reverse complement strand
CTATGATAAAATTTATCTATAAGATAGTGCGATGACAGACGGGAGATGATTCCATATGGCAACAGATAATGTTCAGTACAAGGACAGATTGTTCAACTTCCTGTTCGGATTGGAGGAAAACAAAGAATGGACGCTGAGCCTCTACAATGCTGTGAACGGATCACATTATACGGACCCGTCTATGATCAAGATCACGACCATAAGGGAAGTGATGTACCTGGGGATGCATAATGATGTCTCTTTCCTGATTTCAAATGAGATGAATCTCTATGAGCAGCAGTCGACTTATAATCCAAATATGCCGGTCCGACTGCTGCAGTATGCGGGCAATCTTTATGAGAAATATTTCAAAGAGAACTCATTGAACAAATATGGCGGCAGGCTGCTGCCGCTGCCGGTACCAAAGCTCGTTGTTTTTTATAATGGGAAGAAAGAACAGCCGGACGAGATGATATTGAAACTGTCCGACTCTTTCCCGGAAGGGTCGGATGCCGATATCGAAGTGAAAGTCCGCATGCTGAATGTGAACGTTGGCCGTAATCAGCTGCTGCTTGAGGCGTGTAAACCGCTGGGCGAATACTCCTGGCTGGTTGATGAGGTCAGAAGAAACAATACAACAAATGATGAAGACGGCATGAGCAGCGCAATTGACAGGGCAATATCAGACATGCCGGACAGTTTTGTAATCAAATCATTTCTTGAACTGCATAGGACGGAGGTGAAGGGAATGCTGCTGACTGAGTATAATGAAGCTGAAGCAATGGAACTATTCAGAGAAGAAGGTCGCGCAGAAGGTCGCGTGGAAGGCCGTGCAGAAGGAATTATTGATACTCTTATTTCTCTTGTGCAGAAGGGTCTGCTGTCAATTAAAGATGCGGCGGCACAGTTAGGCATATCTGAGGTCGCATTCCAGCAGAAGATGTTAGGAAGGTAAAAACATATCTTCTCTGCAATTAATATCGCTTATAGAATAAATTGATAATGGAGAGAACTTGTATCAGAAGTATACCGTCAGGAATGTACTAACAGCCTGACGGTATTTTCATAATAGTGTGAATTGTATTTCATCAAATACAAACCTGCAGGCCACTTGACTCATGCTGGTACTGGTAAGACAGTGCCGGCTACATTTGATAACAGAAATTACCGGAAAAGCATCAGATTTCCTTGGAGCAGAAACTGTGGAGGAAGAAACGTGATGGAGACAAAAACGATAGAAGGTATCGTGAAGGCACTCAAGGAGATTATCGACCAGAAAGGACCGAAATATCTGACAGATGAGCCCTATCAGGTTTATGTGGAACTTATTAGTTCCGGAGTTGCGGATAGAAAAACAGCTGCAGCCCTTCTGCACCTTTTGGCAAGTGGATTGTTGGAAACCGCTGACCCTGGTTATGATGCGGAATTATTGTCAGGCTCAATCCGAAGAGAGTGCAGCCTCAATAAAAGAATGGCAGACAGGCTTGCCATTATCCTGTATACGCTTTACTCAGAAGACAATAAAAGAGAGTGGCGAAGTAGGAATCTGAAGGGCTTGGCCGAGTTCCTGGAGGAAGAGTTCTCATACGATTGGAAAGGTTCTGCGGTCTGGGATGCAGGAAATGGTACCGTAGACTGTCATTATGAAGCAAGAATAATTCTGAGGCCGACAGGATCTGTTTCTGGGGACAAGGACCTGACGAGGTTGCTCGGAAAAAACCCATTTGCGACAAAAGAGACGATTCATGATCTGTTTTCAAAAAAATTGCGGAAATACTTGGATTATGAGTTTGAAGATTACTGTACAGAGGACGACTATTATCAACCGGTCGTGGAAGATTTCGGAAGCAATCTGGAGTATGATCTGCAAAAATGGAGCGAAGAAAACGGCTTCGAGTTCGTGTCATGTGAAGGTGATGGAAATGACGATGGATATGAGCCGAAGTTCAGAAAAGGATGGTATTGAGCGGCAATCAAAGGCTGTTTAGTTGGAAAACTCTGGAATATGGGAAAGAAAGGGACCATAACAGGAACATGAGGTGATCATATGTTGATAAATCCGGACAAAGTAAAGGCAAAGGCAAAATCGAAAGAAAACGAGAATTATGCATTTCGTACATATTTGAAAATGCATGCGGATCCACCTAAGTTAGATGAACAGTTTCGGAAGCTGCATGAAGAATTCTTTTCCGGATATGATTGCAGCCAATGCCGCAATTGCTGCAAAATGTATCGCGGTGTTATTCCACAGGAAGATGTTGAAAAGGCAGCAGGACAATTTTCTATGAGTAGGGGGGAGTTCATTGAACGCTTTCTGGAATATGATTCCGGAGAAATGTCATATACGACGAAACATTGTCCGTGTGATTTTTTAGAAGAAAATGGAGCTTGTGCACTTGGAGATAGTAAGCCCGCAAATTGCCGCAAATATCCTTATACGGATCAGCCTGACAGAATGGGAAGCTTGTTAAGCATTATTGAATCAGCCGCAGTCTGCCCGGTTGTGTATGAAATACTGGAAAGGCTGAAAGAAGAGTATCACTTCATAAAAAGAAAACGGGTCTATCCGAATGATCCCTGTCCGTGCGGCTCCGGACTAAAATACAAGAAATGTTGTGGAAGGCAATAATGTATTTTCAGGATCCAAATTGTAGTTATGCCATTTGAGAGGAGAATAGGAATGGGCAATCAGTACACGTTGAAAGTATACCCTGCGGGTATGTCAAGAACAGTATACAGAGTACTACAGATATCCGGACAGGATACACTGGACACACTGTGTCATACAATCATTACAGCATTTCGCTTTATAGATGAACACCTCTACGAGTTCTGCATGGACAATAAAATGTACAGTGATGACAGCTACCAGTCAGATCCTGAATACGAGGATGAGCCTTCGACCGATATTGCCCTGGAAAAGCTGGACCTGGTAAAAGGACAAAACTTCACACTGCACTATGATTTTGGGGATGATTGGATGTTCACGATTCATGTGCAGAAAATAGAAAAGGAAGTGCAAAAAAGGCAACCGGTCGTGGTCAAGGCAAAAGGTGATATAGAACAATATCCGGATTGTGAAGACTGGGATGAAGATGAGGAGTACGACTAGTAGTATAATCGATGCAAGATAAGCGGAAGTATGCTATTGTTATTTATAGTAGGCACTTCTAAAAATAAGGGGAAAAGCAGATGAATCATACTGCATATTTGTCGAATGATGGTGAATATACGTTTTTTACTTTTGGTGACAGAACAATTTCATTTTTGACAAGCAGGAATCTTGAAAAATATTTAGAGATAGTTGAATGGGATCACGGATATATCGTCGTCCTCTCAAAGAATTATAACAGGGAACAGGAAGAAGATTATATAGATTTAATTCCAATACTTAAAAATCTGCTAATTGAACCCAATGCTTTTTTGGAACCAATTAAGGAGGTAAAAGTGCGCTATGCCTGAAGATAAGAAATGGGAAATTGCAGATGCTGCCGATATGATTGTAAGTGGGTTTGCATTTACAAAAAGAGATGCATATGAGCAGGTTCAGGCATTGATTAGAAGAATATAGATTTAAGCGGGATTTGCATATTTGTTAAATTGTATTTTATCAAATACAAACCTGTCAACAACTTGACTCATGCTGGTACCGGTAAGACGGTAATTGCTGCATTTGATTACAGAAACTTCCGGAAAAAGCACCCGGGAGAGGCTTGCCGACTCCTTTTTGTAGCTCACCGTGAAGAAATCCTGACCCAAAGCCGGGATACTTTCCAGGGGGTACTGCGTGACCTGAACTTTGGGGAGCTGTTTGTCGGGAACTATGTTCCTGAAAATCTGGATCATCTGTTCATCAGCGTGCAGACGATGAACTCGCAGAAGCTCTATGAGAAGCTGAATCCGGATTACTATGATTTTATCATCGTTGATGAGTTCCACCACGCTTCCGCACCAACCTATCAGCGATTCTTGAACTACTTTAAGCCTAAGATCTTGCTTGGATTGACCGCTACCCCGGAAAGAATGGACGGCGCGAGCATTCTTGATTATTTCGATAACCGCATCGCCGCGGAGATCCGTCTTCCAGAGGCCATCGATCGAAAGCTGCTCTCACAAAATTATGCGAACATTCGCATAATTTTGTGAGAGGAGCATCCGCCCATTTACTGTGGGCCGCAAGGCATGGGTCCTGATCAACTCCGTCAAAGGCGCAGAAGCGAGTGCTGTTGCATACAGTATCACCGAGACGGCGAAGCTCAATAACCTGAATCCGTATTATTATTACTGCCATCTCTTCTCTGAACTGGCGAAGCTTTCAAACGAAAAAGGATATATAGACACCGATGCGCTGGAGCCAACGGCCCTGGATGATCTTCTTCCATGGTCAGCGAAGCTTCCGAAGGAGTGTTATAAGGGACGCCGCTGAAAAGCGGCGTTTCTATATATGCCAGCGCACTATTTGACATTTACGCATTATCCTTCCTACGCGTACAGCCATCCGCTGTTTACAGAAGGGATGAAGATATACAGCGATTCAAAGGTCAGCGATTTCCTTCAATCGATGGACAGCGGGGGCTGGCTCAAATAACACTAATGTCTGTCTGAAAACAATGGTATGTATACTTTTTGTATGATAAAATAAGAGAAACATCACCTGCATGCGGATGTCTCCCCGGAAGCATCCGCATGCAGGCAGAAACCAAAGGAGTAGTTCTGTTTTGAAACCAGTTACAGATTTAAGAATAACCATCAACTCTTCCACGGAAAACCAGATTCAGTTTGATCCCGACATTAAATCCTATGATGTGAATGTCCCGACAGACTGTTTCGCCGCGCTTTTAAGAATAAGCTACGCACCGGAGTTTTATATCAGCATCCGCGCTGACCGCGATGCCGGGCGGTTCGGATACGCTGACCTTGATCCGAACATGGGCGACTATATCGCCGGAGCCGAGATCCCCTACTATGAATACTACAGCGGCTATATCATCCGCCTGGACAAGAGGGAAGCCTGCTTTGAGCATGACCTTGACGAGACGGTCACCATCGACGCGGGAAGCACCGAACACGGGACCGATCGCTACGAGATCCACATTCACAGGGATTCCGGGAAAGAGACCCGTTCCCTGTTCCGGGAAGAATCCTTCTATGATGAGGAGTATGGCATTACGATGCCGTACGAGCTTTATGTCCCCACGAAGATGGACCGCAGAAAGAAATATCCGCTGGTCATCGGCCTTCACGGCACCGGTGAGATTCAGGAACCGATTTCCGCCACGCTTAAGAAGACGCAGATGGGATCGGCATTTGCCGAAGATTCCGAGGCCGGTCATAACGAATGCGTCATCCTCATTCCCAAATGTGATATCCGTTATGACGAGGACGACAACTGGACCACGCTGAATCAGTTCATCAGGCAGCGTTCCGATTCCCCGTTCTGGCCCATGCCCCAGCTCACAGTGGCCTGGAGACTGATCGAAAAGATCGTGAAAGAATACCGGATCGACGATAAGAGACTTTATCTGACGGGCATTTCATCCGGCGCATTCGGGGCGTTTGTGCTTGCCATGGAACATCCGGACGCATTTGCGGCGCTGGTTCCCGCCTGCGGAGCCGCCAACCCCGCCAGGATCGGGGCGCTGAGGAACACGCCGATGTGGATCTTCCATGCCGCGGACGATCCTCTGATCGTCCCCGCCTACACGCTTGACCCCACGCTGGCTGCCCTCGATGCCGCCGGTATCAGGTATCGCGTCACCCGCTATCCGGCCGGGCAGATCTTCTGGCAGAGTGCTCATTTCTGCTGGGAAGCGGTCTATAAGAACAAAGAGATGCGGGACTGGATGTTCTCGAAACGCATCGGCGGCTTTAAGCAGCTGAAGAAAAAGATGGGGATTCCCTCGGGTGACCGAAAGAAAGGACACGCCATTGACGCGGATGTCAACGATATCGCCGCAAAGGCCATTTCTGCCGCGGATATCGAGGCAATGTGATACGGAGCGTGCTGCGCATGAGAACCGGTGAATATGACCGGCAAAAATAGTAATCTGAGGAGGTTTGAACATGGAAAAAACACTTTACCCACTGAACGTAGGACAGATGCTGCAGTATCTTCCTATCCGGGAAACTGGCACCCAGCGCTGCTGCAATATCAGCGTATTTTCCGGTCTGCAGACAGAGATCGACTTTGATCTGCTGAAGAGATGCATTAAGGACGAGTACAGGCGTTACGAGTGCCTTCGTCTTCGCTTCACGGCGCCCGACGAGGACGGCTATGTCATGCAGTACATCGCTGATCGGGACGATCGCGACATCCCCTTCCTGGATCTCTCGAACCTCACGATGAGGGAGGCAGACGCTTTCCTTCAGGAGAAGACATTTGAAGAATTCAATGAGCCTGAGATCCCCATGGTCGAAGTCACCATGGTCCGGATGCCGGAGGGATACAACGGTATGTATATCCATATTGATCACCGCCTTGTGGATTCTTCGGGACTCATCGTGATGGTCAACGATATTATGGAGCTCTACTGCCATTATCGCTTCGGTTCCGAGTATCCGAAGCCGCTGGCTTCCTTCGAGGAAGTCTTAAAGGGCGACCTCAAGAAAGCGCAGAACACAAAGCGCCAGGCCAAGGATGAAAAATTCTGGCACGATTATCTGACGGAAGAAGGCGAGCCCATTTATTCCGATATCAGAGGTACCCGCATCCTGCAGGAAAGCAGGAAGAACCACGGAGACAAGAGCCTTCGCGCGGCGGATGTGGAGACAAAAGACCGCTCTGTCGGCGTAGCCGACTTCCACCTGGAGCCGGAAGCAACCAAGACCCTGATGGATTTCTGCGCGACCCAGGGCGTTTCCATGACCAACCTGATCCTCCTTGCCATGCGCACCTATCTCTCCAAGACCAACGGCGGTCAGGACGACATTACGCTTCGGAACTTTGTTTCCCGCAGATCCACGCATGCGGAATGGACATGCGGAGGCAGCCGCGTACTGTCATTCCCCTGCCGCACCATTATATCTCCGGACACGGAATTCCTGGATGCCCTCTATGAACTCCAGAATGTCCAGAACAAAGTGTATCTCCACTGCAACTATGATCCCGTCGCCGTGGACAGGATGCTGAAGGATCTCTACGGAGCGCCGGCCAATACGGAGTACATTTCCATGTCCCTGACATATCAGCCCATGCCCGTGCGTATGCAGAACGAGCATCTGGCCGGGATCAAGACGAGGTCCGTCTGGTATCCGAACGGGGCCGCGACGAAACAGATCTATCTGACGGTTACCCATAGCTCCAACGACGGCGGCCTGATCTTCGACTATCATTACCAGAAGGCGGTCCTGTCCTACGATGATATCCAGAAGCTCTATTATTATATGATGAAGATGATGTACCGCGGTGTCGATGAGCCGGATATCACGATCGGCGAACTGATCAGCACGACATAAATGATTCCGTACACGAATACCGGTTTTCACCGGATAATAAAGAATATAAAACTAAAAAGGGAGGTTACGTTATGGATCACAAGACAGAATTTTTGGAAATCGTTGCCAAGTACTGCGACAAGGAAGCTTCGGAACTCACAGAGGATATGCGCTTCCGCGAGGATCTTGGCTTTAATTCCCTGAGCTTTATGACATATCTGGGTGACCTGGAGGACACCTTCGACGTCGAACTCGATGAGGAGGGCGCTTTGCGCATCACGACCATCGGCGAGGCGCTCGAGTATATGAACACCCTCCTTCCCGAGGAGTAAACCGCGCGTATGCAAAGGAGGACATGCTATGTCTGATGGTCACATTATTGCGGAATTACTTGAAAACACAGTAGAAAAATACCCGGACTATCCGGCAGTGCGCTGGATCGTAAAAAAACAGATCCCGGAAAAGACCTATGCGGAACTGAATGAAGACAGGAATAAAGTAGCAGGCGCTCTCCTGCGCGGCGGTTTCGAAGGTAAGCAGGTGGCTATGATCGGCACCAGCTCCTATGAGTGGATCGCCGCTTACCTGGGTATTGTGAGCGGAAAAATGACAGCTGTTCCGCTCGACCCGATTCTTCCTCCGGCGGAGCTTTGCGATCTCATAAACCGCTCGGATTCCGAGGCTCTTTTCGTCGCGCCGAAGCTGGCGTCGCTGATCAATACTGTGAAGGAGAACTGCCCGGCCGTACGGCTGTACGTAATACTGAACAGTGAGCCGTCACCGGAAGACCCCTCGATTCTCTCATTTGCGGAATTTATTGCAAATGAGACCGGGGAAGCCCTCCCCGACGACCGGCGCCCCGAGCCGGATGACGTATCCACCATCATTTTCACATCCGGCACGACCGGCAAGCCGAAAGGCGTCATGCTGACGCAGCGGAATCTCTATGACGACGTGACCTATGTTGTCGTTTCCTTTAAGCCGGGAACGACGATGCTCTCCGTCCTGCCCGTCCACCATGCCTACTGCCTGGTCATGGACTGGTTGAAGGGCTTTTCCTGCGGCGCGACTCTTTACATCAATGACACGCTGCTTCACATGGTGAGAAATATCGGCATCGTGAAGCCGCAGATCCTCCTTATGGTGCCGCTCATGATAGAGACGATCGGCAAGAGGCTTGCCGCAGTGGATGCCCCGGTTCCCAAGCGTGAAATCGCGAAACAGGTACTGGGTGAAAATCTGCAGTATATTTTCTCCGGCGGCGCGCATCTGGATCCCTCCTACATTGATCTTTTTGACAGTTTCGGAATCCAGGTATGTGAAGGATATGGCATGAGCGAATGCTCGCCGACCATCAGCACCAACGGCGAAAACGGCAACCGCCCCGGCTCCGTGGGAAAGCCGCTCGCCAACATGCAGGTCCGTTTTGTGGACGGCGAGATCCAGGTCAGGGGCTCCAATGTCATGAAGGGCTATTACAAGATGCCAAAGGAGACCGAGGAGGCCTTTTCCGACGGGTGGCTCCGTACGGGCGACCTCGGACGCATGGACGAGGACGGCTATCTCTATATTACGGGCCGCCTGAAGAACCTCATTATTCTGAGCAACGGGGAGAATATTTCTCCGGAAGAGATCGAGAATGTCATGCTGGCGGACGAACTTATCGGCGAGATCGTCATCAGCGGCGAGGAGAACGGTCTCGGTGCCCGGATATTCCCGGATCCCGAGGTTGTGGAGGCCAAAGGCCTCACGCAGGAGGATGTCGCGGCGAGACTGCAGGAGATTCTGGACGATTACAACAAGACCCAGCCCTCCTACAGGGCGATTACTACCCTTAAGATCCGCAGATATCCTTTCATCAAGAACTCCACGAAGAAGATTGTCCGCGCGAAGATGGATGTGGACGAAGCGCCGGAGGCATGATACAGCCTGAAACGGATGAACGAAGACGGGGCTGCCCGATGCGGCAGTCCCGTCTTTATGCATGCACGAAGCCGCGGGCTGCCTCCCCGCCGGAGCATTTAACAGTTGAACCTTTCCGAAGCTCTGTTATACTGTTAGCCTTAACTTCCTGAGGATTTCCGACTAAAAGGAATTCCGACTAGAAAAACGACCCGAGAAAGGGCAGAAAATCCAGCAAAATCAAGGCTTCCGGCCCAAAGCCATTGCTTTTCGTGCTACAAAAGACATAGATATGATAAGGAACATTTATATATAACATATTCTGACAACGAGGATACAAGTCTGTTCTGCCAAGTAAATTTGGCAGGGATGAAGATTGTATTTTATAAAATGCAAACCTGTGGGCTGCTTGACTCATGCTGGTACCGGTAAGACAGTAATGACTACATTTGATAACAGAAAAATCATTACAGGCTCATCAAGTACATTTTCCGCATTAGGAATTCATTTTATAAAGGGGTAGTTGCATCCACACTGCCCCTAAGGTATAATAAAAATGCATGGATGGCATGGAGCATCTTGCTGTGCAGATATGATCCTGGTTGCTGCTTTTGAACGTATATATGCGTGCGGGGGCAGCAGGCAGAGAGATACTGCACAACAAAATGTTTGTATGGGATCAATGTATCGTATATGAAAAGCACATCATATCGCAATGCCGGAATCTGTCTTTCTTTGCTTAGGTGCAGAGAATGGGAAGAAGTCTGTAGTGTCTGCCCGGGATGGATTGCTGCATTTTCAATCTGAGTATTTTCATATACCTGACATAAGAAATATCCTCGTCATGCCTCCATGTTTTCATCTGAACTATTATCAGGAAAACAAGGAGGATTTTTTATGAGCAGAACAAATGATATCAGCAGTGATAATTTCTACACCAAAAGCCGTGGACAGCGCAAGGCGTGGCCGGAAGGATGTATCTGGCCGGAACCGGTATGGGACAGCATTTGGGGAGGATACTATTGGGAAGTTGAGGATGTGGAACTGGTTAAAACTGATGAGGATATAGAGGATTTGCTGGAAATCCGCGAGTATATGGACTCACTTGTAGATGAAGGGCGATTGAATGAGGATTATTCTCTGAATGAAGATTATGTTGAAGAGGAGTACTCAGACGATGAAGCAACAGAGCAGAGTATGGGAGATGAAGAAGAGCCGTTCTCGCCTGAAAAAGGAATTGATTATTGGGATGATGGCTTCGATGTTGAGTCCTGGGAGGATGATTTAACAGAACATATAAATCTCATTAAGATTCCTGCTTCAACTCCAGATCCCGTCTCAATCATAAGGGACACAATCGGGTATGAATTCGTTAATGAGAACCTGATGCGGCAGGCCTTTACGAGAAGGGCGTTCGGAACCGTGTATGGAGTCGGAAACAGCGAAGAGCTGGAATTTTTGGGCGATTCTGTCCTGAATATG
>JAEIGA010017878.1_pt1 | contig 10797 bp, 6 predicted proteins | sample 9270691 | NCBI WGS metagenome assembly JAEIGA01 (sample SAMN17057246, study PRJNA624740) | gut metagenome | biome: biome; isolation source: fecal sample | host: Bos grunniens | place: China: Xizang | collected 2019 | reverse complement strand
GGAATTGTCTTGTGTATTAACTCTTGTGTATAGATATAGATTAGTAGCATCTTGTACAATTTTTATATCATATATAGTGTTGGCTTGCAGCTCTTGTCCGTATTGGGAATTTGTGTTAAGAGCTTTCCATTTGCCATTGTGTATGCCTATAAAACCATCTAATGTATTAGAAAAAATACATTGTGATGATTGTATGTCGCTTCCTGTTTCTAAGGTTAGATATGCAATAAAGTTATTTTGCCATTCTAGGTTTAGGTTACTTGTTAGGATGGCATTTGAACTAGAGAATGGCCCAATGTATAGCTCTTTGTTGCATGGAATGAGCTTGCCTAATACTTTATAATTGGCATATATTGTGCCAAGACTTAGATGATAGAATGAATATGCATCAAAAGTTTTTGCGCCTACCCACATATATTCGTTAGTTTGCATTTTTGTATCTAGCAATAGCGAATTGTCGCTTCTTTTTACAAAGATGTTTAGAGTTTTTTCTGAAGCTGTACCTACATTTTTTTCTAATAGGCCAGGAGCAGAATTTAAAAATCCTGTAAAAAATTCGTAGCTTGTATCGTAGATAACAATATGGCTGTTGTTTAGATATATTGTACCGGTAAAGCTATTGTTGCCTTTGCTATAACCAATATTTAGGTAGTTGTTTGGACTAGAGAATATTGGGGTTGAGGAAGATATTTCTATGTAGGTTATTTCTTCATTGGCAAAAAATTCACTTAGGGGAGTTAGCTTTAGGGTGTATGAACTTGTGTTATACTCTAATACAAGCTTATATTTGGTTGATGTTGCAAGAGTTTGTGTGGATTGGATGTTATCTGCAATATCAAAACTTGTGCCATTTGAGGACAAGCATAAGCCTAATGTGCCATCGGTATTGATGTATAATTCTGGCATTGTATAGGTTGTATCATAAGCGCCTAGAAGATGAGATTTGGTGCTAAATGTTGCTGGAGTTTGAATTTCTAATGTTATGCTCCATCTATCAGTTGCTGGATTAAATGGCTTTCCTATGTTATTGAAATTGGTTATATTTGTCATTAATCCTGTTTCTAGGTTAACGATATTTTCACCTCGTATTTTGAAGTTGTAATACAAATCTTCAATAAGAATATGTTCGTGTCCAACTTCATCTAGGGCATATTTTTTTGTTGCTAGTTGTTGGTTGTTGGGTAATGTGCAAGCATTTAGCTCAAAAGATGGTACACTTATGGTATTTACCTTATAATTTGATGATACTGCTTGATATGGAGTTAGTGTTATATCTATTGTTGTATCATTATTTATGGTTATTTCATCAGAATAATCCCAATATCCATGTTCGGTTATGGTATAGTTGTTTTGAGTATTCTTTTTGATATTTTTTACAAATGTTGTCATTAATTTTCTCCTTCTGTAAGTATTAAATTATTAGCGCTTGGGCTAACGTTAAAGGTTATGGTTGCTGTGTATGGAACTATTGTGCTTGCTTCTACCCGTTCATATGGTAGAGCATCTTCAGTAATGGTTGCATTGTAGGTATGGGCTTCGATATTTTCTATATTATCGCATAGGGCAACAATTTCTTTGTATCCGGTTAAGCTGATTTTTGAGCTTGCCGTTGAAGTTGTATATGAAGTTACTAGAATTTCTGAACCATCTGGAGAAGCACAACCTTTGTATAATGATGTTTCTAGTTTTTCTGGCAATACATCAGTTAATGGAATTTCTGTAAACTCTTTAGTTTGATGATTAAATTTATATAAATATACATTATCCATTGTACCAATAGTTAAAAATCCACAGAATGGATTATAATTCATCGTACAAGGCTGGGTTGTGAATTTTTCTAGTATTTTAGGAGTTTCTTCAATGTATGTATATGTATCATCTAGTGCATTTTTTATTAGCTTAAAGCATCTTAAGTTACCTATGTAGGCGCTGTTGTTTATTGCCTGATTGCCCACCATTGTAGATGTAAATAGATAGTCATTATATTTGGCTCCAGTTATAAACTTTGAATATATATTTGTTGATGATATTGAGTTTTCTAGATATATGCTATCATCTGTATCAAATGATAATATAAAAATTGTTGTTGCTGATGTTACAATAATTTTATCATCTCGCATACTGGCAAATTGTATTTTTCCTGTAGTGTATAATACTTCGGATGTCCAAGCATTTGTTTCTAAGTCATATTCATAGATATTGCCTGTGCTTTTTTGTATAACGTATCCCTTATTATTGTGTTGTCCTAAATATATGCAATAAGTAGGGGGAACGGTTGTGCTAAAGTCATTATTTATTATCATGGTATTATGATTATATTCATAACTATAGTAGATTATTTTTCCATCGTTTGTATAATGAAAACTAGCACCTTGATCATAATCTTTATTTGAGCTTGTGTTATATCTAAACCATTTTTTATCGTATCTTTTATAAATTTCAAGTGGGGCAGATGAAGAACTTATTCTTTGAACAGAATATATAGTATTCTTTCTTGCCCATGTTTGGTCTGCTAATGCTCTACTAGCATATGAGTTTGAAATATTAAATGCGGTGAAATCTGATTCTTTGGTTTCACCTTCAGATATTATTACCTTATCATATTTATTTAGCTTAACACCACTATAATTGACAGCAGTAATTTTATCTGTTCCGCCACTATTTTTATAACAATCAAAATTTATTTTACCTTTCATAGTCCTCTCCTTTCATCATTTATTCCAAAAAAATTAAAGCCCCAAGCATTGTTGCGCTTGGAGTATAGTTTGTTACAATTCATGTTTTTTCCTCTTGATAAAATTTAAAAATAAAAAAGCCAGATAATGCTTTTTGCATAAATCTGGCACAAAAAAAGAGTCCTTTGTGGACTCTTCTATATACACTTTTCCAGTGTGAGGGTATATATAGCACACCTCCGTCGGGTTTGTCAACCCCTTTGGTAAAATTTTGCGAACTAATCTCAGGATGGAGGCCTGTCCCTAAATGCTCACGTACTACTATGTACGCTGCGCTTTAGGGCAGGACATCCAGAGTCATTTCACAAAATTTTACTTAAAGGTAGGCTAAATTTTGCGAACTAATCTCAGTATGGAGGCCTGTCTTCGCTCAGTCGTGTACTATTTGTGTACACTCCTTTCGCTTGCAGGACATCCAGAGTTATTTCACAAAATTTTACTCAAAGGTAGGGCTAAATTTTGCGAACTAATCTCAGGATGGAGGCCTCTTTTCGTCGCGTCGTGTACTATTTGTGTACACTCGTGCTCCTTAGAGGACATTTGAGGCTATAAATACAAAATTTTACTCAAAGGGAGGGTTAAATTTTGCGAACTAATCTCAAGATGGAGGCTTGTCCCTAAATGCACACGTACCTCTTTGTATGCTGCGCTTTAGGGCAGGATGCAAAAGTTATTTCACAAAATTTCACTCAAAGGTATGTTTGCGTGGGTAGCTATTTTTTTATAGCTAATCCGTTTTCATTAACATCTATGCATACTGTTTGGTTATCGGTTATTTCTCCAGCGAGTAGCGAGAATGCTAATTTATTTTCTAATTCTTTTTTGAGTAATCGTTTTAGTGGTCTTGCGCCATATACTTCATCATAGCCGTTATCGACAATCCAGTCAGTTGCCTTTTGTGTAAAGCTTAATTTGATATTTCGGTCAGATAATCGTTTTTCTATATTTGCCATATTTAAGCAACTTATTTGTTTAATATCATCTTTAGTTAAGCGCTTGAATATTACGATATCATCAATACGATTGATAAATTCTGGTCTAAAAGCTTGTTTTAGGGTGGCTAAAACTAGTTCTGTTTGTTTTTCGAAGCTTTCTTTTGTGTTTATCAAATATTCTGCACCGAGGTTAGATGTCATAATGATAATGGTGTTTTTGAAGTCTACAGTTCTTCCTTTGCTATCGGTTAGTCTTCCATCATCTAATACTTGTAATAAGATATTAAATACATCTGGGTGAGCTTTTTCTACTTCATCAAACAAGATTACTTGATATGGGCGACGACGAACACTTTCGGTTAATATTCCGCCTTCATCATAGCCTACATATCCTGGAGGAGAGCCAATTAAACGTGAAACAGAGTGTTTTTCCATATATTCAGACATATCAACTCTTAGCATTGCATTTTCATCATCAAATAAAAATTCAGCTAAACTTTTTGATAGTTCGGTTTTGCCGACACCAGTTGGTCCTAAAAACATGAATGAGCCAATTGGTTGGTTGGGGTTTGATATGCCTGAACGAGAACGTCTTACAGCATTGGCAACAGCAGATACAGCTTCATCTTGACCAATAACTCGTTGTTTTAGATGATCTTCTAGGGTTAGAAGTTTTTCTATTTCAGAAGAGAGCATTTTATCTGTTGGTATGCCAGTCCATTTGGATACTACTTTAGCAATATCTTCAGGTAGCACTGTTTGTTGTTCTTTCTTTTTAGTGTTTTTTTCGAGTTCTTCTAGTTCGATAGTGAGCTTAGGAATTATACCATATTGCAATTCTCCGGCACGTTCATATGCGCCATTGCGTTCTGCAATTTGAACTTCGCTTTTAGCTTTATCTAATTTGTCTTTGATTTCAGTGATTTTTTGTAAATCATCTTTTTCTTTGTGCCATTTTGCATTTAAGCTTTTAGCTTGCTCTTCTAAGTTTGCTAATTCTTTTTCTATATCGTTTAAGCGATTTTTTGATTGTTCATCTTTTTCTTTTTTTAGAGCTTCTTTTTCAATTTTTAACTGCATAACTTTACGATCTAGTGTGTCTAGTTCTTCTGGTTTTGAGTCAATGCTCATTCTTAAAGATGATGAGGCTTCATCCATTAGGTCGATGGCTTTATCTGGCATATAGCGGTCTGAGATATAGCGATTGGCAAGAACAGATGCAGATACTAATGCACTATCAGATATGCGAACTCCGTGATGTAGTTCAAATTTTTCTTTGATGCCACGAAGAATTGTTATTGTTTCTTCAACATCAGGTTCATCAACATATACAGGTTGGAAACGACGAGCAAGTGCTGTGTCTTTTTCTACGTATTTTTTGTATTCGTTTAATGTTGTGGCACCAACACAATGTAATTCGCCTCTTGCAAGGGCTGGTTTTAATAAATTAGAAGCATCCATTGAACCTTCGTTTGCGCCTGCACCAACAATTGTGTGCATTTCATCAATGAATAAAATGATACTGCCATTTGCTTGTTCTATTTCTTTTAGGACTGATTTTAAGCGCTCTTCAAATTCTCCTCTATATTTTGCACCGGCAATTAAAGCTCCCATATCTAAGGCTAATAAACGTTTTTTCTTTAAGCTTTCTGGTACATCATTATTGATAATTCGCATAGCTAATCCTTCTACTATAGCGGTTTTACCAACACCAGGTTCACCGATTAGTACAGGGTTGTTTTTTGTGCGACGGGATAATACTTGAATTGTACGTCTTATTTCAGCATCTCTTCCAATTACAGGGTCTAGTTTTCCTTCTTTAGCTCGGGCGGTTAGGTCTATTGTAAATTTTTTTAAGCTTTCAAAAGTATCTTCAGCGGTTTCTGTATCGGCTAATCTTCCAGAGCGATATTTAGTTACTGCTTGGTTTAATTTTGTTGCACTAACTCCTGCAGATTTTAATAATTCTGATGCTTTATTGCCAGAGCTTTGAGCTAAAACTTGTAGCAAACGTTCTAATGTTACGTATTTGTCGTTGTTTTTATTGGCAAAGCTTTCTGCTTCTAATAGTAGTTTATTATATTCTTGTGACATTGAGCTTTGAATATTTTCGCCACTAACAGAAGGAAGTTTTTTTACCTCTGCATTAGTTGAAGATTTTAATACGTTTAAGTTTCCGCCACTTTCTGTGATTAAGTTATCTATTGTGGGGTCGTTTTCTTCTAATATTGCATTTAATAGATGAAGCGGAGTTACAAACTGATTAGCTTGTTTTATAGCGCTATCTATTGAGTTTTTGATTACTTCTTGGCTTTTTATAGTAAATTTTTCTATATTCATTTCATTTCTCCTTTAACTCTTATGTAGTTAGGAGCTTTATATAAAATCAAGAGGTGAAATAAAAATTTATTTTGGTAATTGAGCTTGTATAGCTTGTATGCCTTCTGTAGTTAGCATAATTATTGCATATTCATCATCCAGATATATTGAGTTTTGATGAGGATATGAATTTGATATTGTTTGCAAATATGAATATATTTCTTGTTTTAGGTTTCTTATTTGTGAGGAAGAATAAAACATTTGGCTTGGGGCATAGAAGTTGTATGCTCCTGATGGAATGTGTCTTACAACAAATGAACGTTCTAATATGTATGGGCTATTTATATCATAGGCGGTATTATAATATTTTTGACGTAATGAATATTCGCCTGCAATAACTGGTGTTAGAGGTAGAGTATTTGAGTTTTCTTCAATGCGCGAGGTTATGCGATTTATTAGATTTAGTTCGGCATTTTTACCCAATTCCCATACTTTTTGAGCTTCAATATTAGATATTATAGCAATATACATTAGGCATAAAGTTAAAACATAGCATAGGTTTTTGTATATTCCTTTTTGTGATAATAAGATTGCTATTGCGCCTGTGTATAGGAAGTTTGTGCCATAAAAATTTATGCGAGGCATAAAAGCTGTATCTGATATATTGCTTGTTAGAAGGCTAGTTAATCCTGTGGTTAATATAGCTAATAACCATAATATCAAACTTTGCTTGTTTTTAGATATTTGGATTGTTGCTAATATTAAAAGTCCTAATCCGCATATTTTTAAGCTTAGAGGGAAGAATGGTAATGTTATATAAAATTGTTTAATTATCACCTCTAATACATTGAATGAATTTAAAATTATTTCTTTTAGTGATAATGTTTGTAGGTTATAGTTTTGGGTATAAATAACTCCTATTTTGCCTAATAGTAAGATTAGCAATTTGAATATTATTAGAGTTAGCAATATTGGGAGGAATTTTTTTGCGATAGTTTTATAGCTTTGTGAATTGTTTAGTATTTGTTTGATTAAAAAGCAGATAATTATTGTTTCTGCCACACTTGGATAAACTCCTAATGCCACTAAAAAGCATAATATGCCATATAATTTATATTCTCTTTTCTCTTTTTCTATTAGCATTAGTCCGCCAATAATAAAAGGTATTGCCATAAAGTTACCGATAATATTTATTGGAAAGTACATCCAACCTAATATATATGGCATAATGCATGGAATTAGGGCTATAATTGATTTGGCATATTTATCTTTGATTTGCCAATAATTTACTAGCATTACCATGCCAAGCGATAATAGCGCAAATGCTGTTAGAGTATTTAATATTGGAAGTATTTGTCCGCCATATAGTATAACATTTAGTATAAATTTAGAGTATCTTGCTTCAAATAATCCGGTATTAAAGCTTAATATCTGACTTGTACCCTTAACCCAGTCCCAATCGTGGTTTCCGATGAAAAAGCTTATTTGATAAAATGCGAATACGAGGTTTAATGCTATAAATACTAGCATAAATAATTTCTTATTTGTGAATTCTCTTGTTTTCATTACTCCCTCGCTTTTTTTCTTTTATCTTACATCTGCTTTTTTGTAAAGTTTTATTTTTGATAAAAATGTTGACAAAAAAATATTCTTGTTTATATTGAGGTTAGAAATTTTAAATTGTTATGCGTATGTTACTATTAGGAACTTTTTTAGGTGTTGTGATTGCTTCATTTTTTATGTATTTATACAAAAAAGTGAAGGCTTATTTGATAAACAAGTTTACTGCTACCCGTTGGTATCCTGTTGCATGTTATAAAAGTATTCCAGAAGAAGATGGAACTTATCAGATGAACTTCAAATTATCTGAGGATAGCATCTGTAAGGGGTATACCAAGAAGTGTCCGCCAAGTGATGTAACAGCTGATAATCTCATTGTTATGGTGAGAAAGTATCATGAGGTTAGGGGAGCGTATCGTGTTTTCTGGAAATTAAAGGAGTAAATTTTGCGAACTAATCTCAGGATGGAAGCCTGTCCCTAAATGCTCACGTACTACTATGTACGCTGCGCTTTAGGGCAGGACATCCAGAGTTATTTCACAAAATTTATCTCCTTTTTTTGTTTTTAAACGTGTAAATAAAAATTCTACCTCATTGTACGACTTTTATTTTTATTTCCCTAGAACCCATCTCTATCTATCTTAAATTTATCTCCTTTTTTATTTTAAAAACTTTTTATGCTCACGTACTACTATGTACGTTGCGCTTTAGGGCAGGATGCAAAAGTTATTTCACAAAATTTATCTCCTTTTTTTTAATCTCAGGATGGAGGCCTTTTTTATTTTGGGTAAAAAAATAACCGCCATGTTTATGACGGTTATTTGCTATTTCTTCTATGCTTTATATTAGAAAGCGTATCTGAAACCTACTGTGAATTCATCAACTTCGTTAACTACAGAATCGTGAATCCAAGCATGACGGTACATAGCTCTTACTGTTGTGTTTTCAGAAACAGCATATTGAACACCAAGACCTAATCTTTCGCCCATGCCTTTATCTGTGTTAGCTGTGTCATTGCTTAATTTGTATTCAGCAATACCTGCAGTACCAACTAATTCCCAACGACCAGAACAACCTAAATCTTGGAATACTAATGCGTCAACACCCCAGCTTGATAAACGTGTAGAAACTTCACCTTTATCTTCTTCTTTACCTAAGTTGTAGAAAGCTTCTAAACCAAAACGATCTGTTCTGCCACCTAATACTGCAGATAAAGACCAATCTTTAGAACTGATTTTAGAACCAGTATCTGTGTCAACGATACCATAGTTTGCATCTAAACCAACATATGGTGTGTAATCAATAGCTTCTGCATTTGCAGCAACCATTCCAGCAAGACCTGCTAATACTAATACTTTTTTCATGAAAAAATCCCTCTCAATAGTTTAAGGTTGTTACATCGTATTAAACGATGTTAGAACTTTAGTTTATATTTTTTATTATTGCAAGTTATATTTACTTTACACAAGGTAAATTTTGTGTTAAAATTCTTTTATATATATTAAAGTTTTTGAGGGGATATGTTTTTTATGTTTGTAGTGATAAATAATAAAGGTAAAAATCCAATTGAGATTGAAGGTGATATTCAGAGAACTCGTAATAATGGCGAGATTACTCCAGCATTTGCTATGGAGATTTTATCTTTAACGAACTTTCGTAGCAATATTAAAAAGTTAGTTAGAGCTATAAAGGATAAGAACAAGACCAAAGAAGAGATTTTGCCATATAAAAAATTTATTGTATCTTGTGTTGATAGTCGGGAGATAAGCGAGGAGGCTTTGGCAGATTTGCAAGAGATGGCGACTTTATGTGGTTGCGAGAAAGAGTTTGAAGTAGCAAATGGAAAGGCAAAGTTTTATGGCAAATTTGATTGCAATAATACTGATACAAAAGTTGTTAAATCAAATGAAAAATTTAAAGCCTTGAAAGGAGAAGATTTAACTGTATATTTTGATGCCGATAAGGTGGAGTTGAGTTATTCGGATTTAAGTAAAATCAAAGCACTTAAATTTAAAGAAGGGGCAAGGATAGATTTAAGGGGAGATAGTAATTTACCAAAAGGTTTAGATGTATCTATGTGTTCTAAGGTATATTTGGGATTGTGTGATTTAAGTAAAATTAAGGGGATTAAATTTAAAAAGGCGGCAGTAGTTGATTTAAGTGAAGCTTATAATTTACCAAAAGATTTAGATTTCTCTCAGTGTTCTCATGTTGATTTATGTAAAGCTAAAAATTTGCCAGAAGTGCTAGATTTCTCTCAATGTTCGTCGGTTAATTTGGGAGGATGTGATTTAACAGGAGTTAAAGTGCTTAAATTTAGAGAAGGAGCAGAGGTTGATTTAAGTAATGCTAAAAATTTACCAAAAGATTTAGATGTATCTATGTGTTCTTGGGTTGATTTGCATGGGTGTGATTTAGAGGGATTAAATCTTAAATTTAGAGAAGGGGCTGTGGCTGATTTAAAGTATGCTAAAAATTTACCAAAAGATTTAGATGTATCTATGTGTTCTTGGGTTGGTTTGCATGGGTGTGATTTAGAGGGATTAAATCTTAAGTTTAGAGAAGGGGCTAGGGTTTATTTAGAAGGAGCTTATAATTTACCAAAAGATTTAGATTTCTCTATGTGTCCAAGGGTTGATTTGCAAGGGTGTGATTTAGAGGGATTAAATCTTAAATTTAAAGAAGGTGCAGAGGTTGATTTAGAAGGAACTAGGAATTTACCAGAGGTATTAGATGTATCTATGTGTTCTTGGGTTGATTTGAGATATCGTGATTTAAGTGGAGTTAAGGAGCTTAAATTTAGAGATAGGGTTTGTTTATTGGGTGCTAAAAATTTACCAGAGGTATTAGATTTATCTATGTGTTCTTATGTTGATTTAAGGTATTGTGATTTAAGTGGAGTGAAAAAGATTATCTTTAATGGTAAAAAACAAGAAATGGAATTTATGAAAAACGAATTTATGTATAATGCTGAGTATTTTGAGGGTAAATTTGTTTATGAAATGAAAAAGGAAAACGTTTGTGAAAAGAAAAAGGAAAAAGAAGATAATTCACTATTTTCTCGTATAAGGAAAAGATTTGGTGCAGGTGGAATGGGATAGTAAATAATGTTTGTAGAGATAAATAATACAGAAAAGAATATCTTTGAGGTTGATAAGTGGATTAATACCACTCGTGATGCTAATGGGGGGATTATTTCGCCAGAATTTGCTATGGAAATTTTATCTAAGACTAACCACTTTGGGCAT